>Ga0194124_10000028_pt1 | contig 211931 bp, 205 predicted proteins | sample TA2KigCas0mmetaG_FD_148605 | JGI IMG/M metagenome (GOLD analysis project Ga0194124, IMG submission 148605) | Freshwater microbial communities from Lake Tanganyika, Tanzania - TA2015031 Kigoma Deep Cast 0m | ecosystem: Environmental > Aquatic > Freshwater > Lake | place: Tanzania: Lake...
TGGGTCGATGACGAAGCTCGCGTAGTAGGTCGGGCTGTAATCGGCGCGCACACCCGGCTTGCCGTTGTCCTTACCGCCATTCTTCAGGCCGGCGGCGTGGAAGGCGTCGACCGCCTTGCGGTCTGGCGCCGTGAAGCAGAAATGCAGGCCGGAGCGCATGTCCGCTGGCACCGGCGCCTCGCTGGCGCTGATCCAGAACACCACGCTGTCCTTGCCGTAGCCCAACGAACCCTCGCCGGCGCTCAGGCACTTGTAGCCCAGCGGCTTCATCACCGAATCGTAGAACTTCTTGGTGCGGGCGATGTCCTTCACCCCGATCGATACGTGGTCCAGCATCGGTTCTCTCCTAACCGTCTTGACAGTTAGGTTTGTATTTTACGGCGCCCTCCTTGTCAACCATATAGATGGTTAGTATGTGGATGGCATGAGCGAAGCCCTGGTCCCGGCGGCAAAACCCGATCTCTGCCTGGAGTTCGTGAACACGCGGTACTGGCGCGGCAGCCATCCTTCGACCGAAACGCTCAACGCGCCCGAGGATCTGCTCGCGTGGTGCGAGGCCAATCGGGCGCATCTGCCCGATGCGGTGGCCGAAGTGGCGGCGCATTGGCGCGCCCACCCCAAGCAGGCCGAGCAGGCGCTGCGTCAATCGGTGGCGATTCGCGAGGCGATCCACGACGCCTTCGCCCAGGTGGCGAGCGGGCGCCAGCCCGACGCGACGGTGCTCGCGCCGCTCAATCAGGCGCTGGCGCAGGCGCCGGGCCGCACGTCGCTGCGACCGAGCGACCGCGGTATGGCGTGGACCCTGCCGCGCATGCAGGCCAGCGTGCCGGCGCTACTCGCTTCAGTGCTATGGTCGGCTGGCGACCTGATGATGAGCGGGAAGCTCGATCGTGTGCGCCGCTGCGCCAACGACAAGTGCCAGTGGCTGTTCCTCGACGACAGCCGCGGCGGCACGCGCCGCTGGTGCACCATGAGCAGCTGCGGCAACCGCGCCAAGGCGCACCGCCACTACGCACGAAAGAAGAGCGCCGGGGTCTAGCCGAAAAAAAGGCCGGCATGCGAGCCGGCCTTTCGTGTCCGTATGCGCCGTCGACTAGCGCAGGATGCTCTGCAGCTTCATGGCGACGCCCATGTCGCCCTCGATCTTCAGCTTGCCGGTCATGAACGCGGACATGCCGTCGAGCTTGCCGCCGACCAGGTCGACCAGGTCGGACAACGCCATCTTGATGGTGCAGTCGGCGGCATTGTCGTCGTTGCTGACGGCCACCGGCGTGCTCTTGCCGTCGATGAAGATCGCGCCTTCCGGCGTGGCGAACTTCACCGTGTTGCCGAAAGCGCTCTTGCTGCCGGCGCCGGCCTTCATCTTCTCGGTCAGTTCCTGAAGCGTCATCGCGATCTCCCGGTTCCCTGTCTCGACCGTGCCCGAGGTTTCGCGGGCCGGCAATGGTGGCGCGCAGAGTGATTGACCTTTACGTAAACGTCAAATACCAAGACGCCGCCGCGCGTGAACGCCGATTTACGCGTAAGAAGCCGCGCCGTAACGTCGGCGCCATCGCGAGGAGACGCCATGCGCTATCGGTCCGTGCTGCGCCCGGGATTGTTCGAGGGCCAGACCATCGTCGTGACCGGCGGTGGCAGCGGACTGGGCCGGTGCGCGGCACACGAGATCGCCGCCCTGGGCGCCCATGTCGTGATCACCGGGCGCAAGACCGAGAAACTCGCCGCGGTGAAAGCGGAGATCGAAGAGGATGGCGGCTCGTGCGAGACGTACGCCTTTGACATCCGCGAGGAACAACCGGTCAAGGACGCGATCGCCGCCATCGTCGCGAAGAATGGCCGGATCGACGGCCTGTTCAACAACGCCGGCGGCCAGTTCCCGGCCGACGCCGCGGCGATCAGCCAACGCGGCTTCGACGCCGTGGTACGCAACAACCTCACTGGCGGTTTCCTGGTGTCGCGCGAGGCCTTCAATCAGTCGATGAAGGACCATGGCGGCGCGATCGTGTTCATGGCGGCGGATATGCGTAACGGCATGCCGACCATGGCGCATTCCGGCGCCGCGCGCTCCGGCACCGAGAATCTGGCCATGACGCTCGCCTTCGAATGGGGCTACGCCGGCGTGCGCGTGAACACGGTATCGCCGGGCTGGATCGCGTCCAGTGGCATGGACACCTACGAGGGCGAATTCAAGGCCAACATTCCACTGCTGAAAAACCATGTGCCGGTGCGTCGGCTGGGCACCGAGAGCGAGGTCTCGGCCGCGGTGTGCTTCCTGCTGAGCGAGGCGGCGGCTTTCATCACCGGCCTGAACGTCCGTATCGACGGCGGGGTGCCGTTGGGCACGCGCAACATCCCCCTGCCCGATGGCCGCGGCACGACGGCGTTCAACGGCTTCCATCGCACCGTGGTACCGAAGGTGTTGGGCGGATGAGACTCCTGGGACCGCCGGTGTCCCGCCGGCTCATCGCTCCAACAAAGGCCCAAGAAGCCGGCGGGACGCCGGCGGTCCCACAACGCACCGGTCGCTGAGCCATGCCCGTCATCGAGTCCCAGATCGATCCCCGCTCCGACGAGTTCAAGCGCAATCGCGCGGGCATGCTCGCGGCCATCGAGGAATTCCGCGCCGCCGAGAAGGTCGTGCAGGCCGTGGCCGAGAAAGCACGAGGGCGCTTCAAACAACGCAAGCAGCTGATGCCGCGCGAGCGCGTGGCGTTGTTGCTCGATCGCGGTGCGCCCTATCTTGAGCTGATGAGCCTCGCTGGCTATCGCATGCACGACGACAAGGACGGCGCCGGCGCGGGTGGCGGCAACATCGTCGGCATAGGCTACGTCGAAGGCGTGCGCTGCGTGATCTCGGCCACCAACAGCGCGGTCAAGGGCGGCACTATCGCCCCGGCCGGGCAGCGCAAGGGCCAGCGCACGCAGCAGATCATCATGGAAAACAAGCTGCCGGTGATCAATCTCGTGGAGTCCGGTGGCGCCAACCTGCTCTATCAGTCCGAGATCTTCGTGCCCGGCGGCCGCGGCTTCGCCAACCAGGCGCGCATGTCGGCGATGGGCATCCCGCAGGTCACCGTGGTGCACGGCAGCTCGACCGCCGGCGGCGCCTACCTGCCCGGCCTTTCCGACTACGTCATCATGGTGCGCAACCAGGCCAAGGTCTTCCTCGCCGGCCCGCCGCTCCTGAAGGCCGCCACCGGCGAGATCGCCACCGACGAGGATCTCGGCGGCGCTGAGATGCACAGCACGATCTCCGGCGTGTCGGAATGGATGGCCGAGAACGACGCCGACGGCATCCGCCTGGCGCGCGAGGTTGTGCGCAAGTGGCACTGGAACGACAACATCCCGGCGCCGCGCGCGCGCACCTTCCGCGAGCCGCTCTACGATATCGAGGAACTCTGCGGTGTCGTGCCGCCGGACTATCGCCAGCCCTATGACGTGCGCGAAGTCATCGCCCGCATCGTCGATGGCTCTGACTTCCTCGAGTTCAAGGCGCTCTACGACCAGCAAACGATCTGCGGCTGGGCCGAGATCGAGGGCGAGCCGGTCGCCTTCATCGGCAACAACGGGCCAATCACCGTGAAGGGCGCAACCAAGGCGGCGCAGTTCATCCAGCTCTGCTGCCAGTCGGGCACGCCGATCGTCTACCTGCAGAACACCACCGGCTACATGGTGGGCACCGAGTCGGAGAAGGGCGGCATCGTCAAGCACGGCTCGAAGATGATCCAGGCCGTCGCCAACGCCTCGGTGCCGCAAATCACCATCGTCATCGGCGGCAGCTTCGGCGCCGGCAATTACGGCATGTGCGGCCGCGCCTACGATCCGCGCTTTATTTTCGGCTGGCCCAACAGCCGCACGGCCGTGATGGGCGGCGAGCAGGCCGCCACCGTGATGAAGATCGTCACCGAGCAGAAACACATCCGCGAGGGCACCGAGGTGCCCACCGCGCAGATCGACAAGATGTTCAAGGGCATCGTCGATCAGTTCGATCGCGAGTCGACAGCGCTGTTCTCAACGGCGCATCTGTGGGACGACGGCCTGATCGATCCGCGCGACACGCGCCGGGTGCTCGCCTACGCCTTGTCCATCGCGCGCGAATCCATGGTGCGTAAGCTCAGGGCCACGACCTTTGGCGTGGCACGGATGTAAGGGTATCGAGATGAAGTTCACACCGGAGCATGAGCAGCTGCGCCGCACCTGGCGCACCATCATCGAGCGCGACATCAATCCCCATGTCGACGAGTGGGAGGCGGCTGGCATCTTCCCAGCGCATGCGCTGTTCAAGAAGCTGGGCGACGCTGGATTGCTGGGTGTCGACAAGCCGGTTGAGTTCGGCGGCGCGGGTCTCGATTTCTCCTACGCCATGATCTGCTCGGAATCGCTGGGCTGGGTGCAGGGCGGCTCCGTGCCCATGGCCGTGGGCGTGCAGATCTCGATGGCGACACCGGCTTTGGCGCGCTTCGGCAGCGACGAACTGCGTAAGGAATTCCTCGCGCCCTCGATCAGCGGCGATTACGTCGCCTGCCTCGGCGTCTCCGAGACCGGCGCCGGCTCCGACGTCGCCTCGATCAAGACCACGGCGCGCCGCGTCGGCGACGATTGGGTGATCAACGGCGGCAAGATGTGGACGACCAACGGCACGCAGGCCGATTGGATGTGCCTGCTGGCCAACACCAGCGACGGCGCGATACACCAGAACAAGTCGCTGATCTGCGTGCCGATGAAGGCCAAGGGTGTGCAGGTCGTGAAGAAGCTCGACAAGCTCGGCATGCGCGCCTCGGACACGGCGCAGATCTTCTTCGACGAGGTCAAGGTCCCAGTGCGCAACACCATCGGCCAGGTCGGCATGGGCTTCGTCTACCAGATGCGCCAGTTCCAGGAGGAACGCCTGTGGGCCGGCGCCGGCACCTTGGCCGGCTGCGAGCGCATCATCAACGCGACCATCGAGTACACACGCGAACGCAAGGTGTTCGGCCGGCCATTGCTCGACAACCAGGTGATCCACTTCCGCATGGGCGAGCTCTTGACCGAAGTCGAGGCGCTGCGTTCGCTGGTCTATCGTGCCTGCGAGCAGCACCTCGCCGGCGAGGACGTCACCCTGCTGGCCTCGATGGCCAAGCTGAAAGCCGGCCGCCTGCGCCGCGAGGTGTCGGACGCCTGCATCCAGTACTGGGGCGGCGCCGGCTATCTCTGGGACAATCCGGTGGGGCGCTCCTTCCGTGACGGCCGACTGGGCTCGATCGGCGGCGGCGCCGACGAGGTCATGCTGCAGATCATCGCCAAGACCATGGGCACACTGCCCCGGCCGGCGAAGAACTAGGAGGCGGCGATGCAGTTCACGGCAGAGCACGAGCAGATCCGCCGCACCCTGCGCACGATCATCGATCGCGACATCAACCCTCATGTCGACAAGTGGGAAGAGGACGGCATCTTCCCGGCGCACGAGGTGTTCAAGAAGCTGGGCGACGCCGGTCTGCTGGGTATCCACAAGCCGATCGAGTACGGCGGCATGGGCCTCGACTACTCCTACGCCCTGGTGATGGCCGAGGAGCTGGGCCACATCAATTGCGGCTCGGTGCCGATGGCGATCGGCGTACAGACCGACATGGCGACACCGGCGCTGGCGCGCTACGGCAGCGACGAGCTGCGCAAGGAATTCCTCGCGCCTTCGGTCGCCGGCGACTACGTCGCCTGCCTCGGCGTGTCGGAGGTCGGCGCCGGCTCCGATGTCGCCTCAATCAAGACCACGGCGCGGCGGGTCGGCGGCGACTACGTCATCGACGGCGGCAAGATGTGGACCACCAACGGCACGCAGGCGGACTGGATCTGCCTGCTGGCCAATACCGGCGGCGAGCAGGTCCACCGCAACAAGTCGCTGATCTGCGTGCCGATGAAGACGCCCGGCGTGCAAGTGGTGAAGAAGCTCGACAAGATGGGCATGCGCAGCTCGGACACAGCGCAGATCTTCTTCGACAATGTGAAGGTGCCGGCGCGCTACCTGATCGGCGGCGAAGGCATGGGCTTCACCTACCAGATGCAGCAGTTCCAGGAGGAACGCATGTGGGGGGCGATCAGCGCCGTGGTGGGGATGGAACGCCTGATCCAGCAGACCATCGAGTACACGCGCAATCGCAAGGTCTTCGGCAAGCCGCTGCTCGATAACCAGGTGATCCACTTCAAGCTCGCCGAATTGCAGACCGAGGTCGAGCTGGTGCGCTCGCTGTGCTACCGCGCCTGCGAGGAGTATATCGACGGCAAGGACGTGGTGATGCTGGCTTCGATGGCCAAGCTCAAGGCCGGCCGCATGGTGCGCCTGGTGGCCGATGGCTGCCTGCAATACTGGGGCGGCGCCGGTTACCTCTGGGAGAGTCCGACCGCGCGCGCTTTCCGCGACACGCGCCTGGCCTCGATCGGCGGCGGCGCTGACGAGGTCATGCTGCAGATCATCGCCAAGCTGATGGGCACCCTGCCCCGGCTGGCCAATCGTTAGTCCTGGAGCCCGACGCCGATGGCCGATTTTCGCGCATCCTATGAGACACTGATCCTGCGCCGCGAGCGCATGCGCCTCTACGTGACGCTCAACCGGCCGGAGGTGAAGAACGCGCTCAACCCGACCCTGCTGGCGGAGCTGCGCGAGGTCGTCGACATCCTCAAGGGACGCGACGACATCAAGGCCGTGATTCTGCGCGGGGCCGGCGGCACGTTTTGCGCCGGGGCCGACCTGAAGAACATGGAATCGGCCATGGGCGACGCGCCCAAGGCTGGCGAGAAGGATCCCATCGCCACGGGTAACCGGCAGTACGGCACCTTCCTCGAGGCGCTCGGTAACCTGCCGCAGGCTGTGGTCGCCGCGGTCGAGGGCTACGCCATCGCCGGTGGCTTCGGCATCGTCTGCACGTCGGACATCGCCATCGTCACCGAGGACGCCGGCTTCGCCATGAGCGAGACTGCGATCGGCATCGTGCCGGCGCAGATCGCACCCTTCGTCGCCGCCCGCATCGGCATCTCGCAGACCCGCCATCTCACGCTCACAGCCGCGCGCTTCAAGGGACCGGAGGCCGTGCGGCTGGGCATCGGCCACTACCTGGTGAAGGACAGCGCCGCGCTCGACGCCAAGCTCGAGGAGGTACTGAAGCAGATCGACCGTTGCGCGCCGCTGGCCAACGCGCTCACCAAGCAGATCGTGATGCGCGTCGGCTCCGAGCCGCTGTCGAAGACGCTGGACTTCGCCTCGGACTGCTTCGCCAAGGCGCGCCGTAGCCCGGAGGCGGCCGAAGGCCTGCGCGCTTTCGCCGAGAAGCGTCCGGCGAAGTGGGCGCAATGAGCTTCACCAAGATCCTGATCGCCAATCGCGGCGAGATCGCCTGCCGCGTCGCGCGCACCGCGCATGCCCTGGGCTATCGAACCGTCGCGGTGTTCTCCGACGCCGATGCCGGTGCACCGCATGTGCTGGCCTGCGACGAGGCGGCGGCGCTGGGCGGCACCTTGGTCGGCGAGAGCTATCTCAACGTCGAGAAGCTGTTGGCCGCCGCGCGCGTGTCAGGGGCCGACGCGGTGCATCCCGGCTACGGCTTCCTGTCCGAGAACGCGGGTTTCGCGCAGGCTTGCGCCGATGCCGGGCTGGTCTTCATCGGGCCGCCGCCCCAGGCGATCGACGCCATGGGCAACAAGGCGGCGGCCAAGCGGCGCATGATCGACGCTGGCGTGCCCTGCGTGCCGGGCTATCAGGGCGCGGACCAGAGCGACGCCACCCTGATCGCCGAAGCCACGAAGATCGGCCTGCCGGTGATGGTGAAGGCCGCGGCCGGCGGCGGTGGACGTGGCATGCGGCTGGTTACCGACTCGGCGGAGCTCGCCGAGGCGATCGTCGGCGCGCGCAATGAGGCGCAGAACGCTTTCGCATCAGGGGAACTGATTCTCGAGAAAGCGGTCGTCGACGCGCGCCATGTCGAGATCCAGGTCTTCGCCGATTCGCACGGCAACGTGATCCATCTCGGCGAGCGGGACTGCTCGGTGCAGCGCCGCCACCAGAAGGTGATCGAGGAAGCCCCCTCGCCCGCCGTCTATGGCGCGCTGCGCCAGCGCATGGGCGCGGCCGCCGTCGCCGCGGCGCGCGCCATCGGTTACCGCGGCGCCGGCACGGTCGAATTTCTGCTCGGCGCCGATGGCGCGTTCTACTTCCTGGAGATGAACACTCGCCTGCAGGTCGAGCATCCGGTGACCGAGATGATCACGGCGCAGGACCTCGTCGCCTGGCAGCTGCGCGTCGCGGCGGGCGAGCCGCTGCCGCTGGCGCAGCAAGACGTGACGGCGGACGGCCACGCCATCGAGGTCAGGCTCTACGCCGAGGATCCCTATGCCGGGTTCCTGCCGCAGACCGGCACAGTGGCGGCCTGGCGGCCGGCCGAGGGGCCGGGCCTGCGTACCGATCACGGCATGCGCGACGGCCAGGCGATCTCGGCCTTCTACGACCCGATGATCGCCAAGGTGATCGCCCACGGCGCCACGCGCGCCGAGGCCGTGCGCAAGCTGGCCCGGGCGTTGGAGCAGACCGTGGTGCTCGGGCCGACCACCAACCGTCATTTCCTGCTGCGCATGCTGCGCCATCCGGTCTTTGCCGCCGGCGAGGCGACCACCGCGTTCATCGGTCAACACTTCGATGGCGACGCGCTCGCGCCGCCGGTACCGAGCGACCTTCATTGGGCGTTGGCGGCCGCCCTGGTCTTCCGCCGCAGCGCCGCTGGCGTAACGCCTCTACTGGCGGGCTGGCGCAACTCCAATCCGGTGTCGACGACGGTGCGGCTGTCGGCCGGCGAGGCGCGGCAGGAGGCCCTGGTCGAGGGCGACGGCCACCGCGTCACGGTCCGGATCGACGAATACGCCCCGACGATCGAGATCGGCGCCGAGGATGGCGCCTGGGTGCGCGTGGGCGTCGATGGCGCGCAGCGACGCGTACAGGCGCTGTGGTCGGGCGACCGCCTGCTGCTCGACCTTGATGGCCTGTCCTTGGCCTTTGCCGACGTCACCCACGAACCGGCGCAGGCGCGCGATGGTGCGGCGGATGGCGTGTTGCGCGCGCCGATGGATGGCCGCATCGTGTCCATTCGAGTGGGCGCGGGAGACGCCGTCGAAAAGGGGCAGACGCTGGTCGTCCTCGAAGCCATGAAGATGCAGCACCAGATCCGAGCCGCCTCGGCCGGCACCGTCGCGACGGTCTCGGTGCGCGAGGGCGAGCAGGTTTCAGGTCGCGCCATCCTTGTGACGCTGGCGCCGGCGGCGGGTGGCTGAATGGCGCGAGCGCGGCGCCTCCTCAGCCTCGTCGCCGCCTTGCTTCTATTCGCGCCGGGCGCCCGCGCCGTAGAGCCCACACTCGACGAGATGCGCGCCAGCGGCCGACTCGGGCCACGCTGCCTGACGCTTTACGAGACCTATCTGCTGGGTGGCTACAACCGGGCCTTCGCGGTCGGCCCGAGCGGTGGTTGCGGCTACTCGACGGGCGCGCGCACGTCGGCCGAGGCCCGCGAGAGTGCGCGATCCTTCTGCTCCCAATCGGCACCGGCCTCGTGCACCGTCATCGCCGTCAACCAGGTCACACCCGACAAGCGCACGGCGACCCCTCCAGAGGCGGCACCGCTGCTGCGCGATCCCAGCTTCCCCTTCCGCGGGCCCAAGGAGGCGACGGGCGCGATCATCTGGGGTCATGGCCGGGCGGCCCTGGTCAACGGCGTGCGCGAGGATAGACGCACGGCGCCCACTGCGCCGCTGATGCGCGCGCTGGCCTTCGCCGGCTGGGATCTGTTCCGCGCCGAGCGTGCGCCGGAAAAGGACAACAACACCGACGGCCTGGCGCTGACCCTCGAGGGCATCGAACGCCTGCGCGCCATGGGCTATGGGCGCGTCGTGCTGGCCGGCCAGTCGGCGGGCGGCTGGCTGGCGCTCACCGCCATGGGCAAGGTCGAAGGCCTGCACGCGGTGATCGCGCTGGCGCCGGCCTCGCACGGCAATCGCACCGTGCGCACCAGCCGGCGCGACCTGGCGCTCACCGAGTTCGAAGCACTGCTCCAGGCGCGGCGCGATCCGGCGACGCGGGTGGTGGTCGCCCTGTTCGCCGACGACGACTACGACCCCGATCCCGAGGCCCGCGTGCGCCTGCTGCGCGCGGCCGCCGGGCGGCCTGGCATGCCGCTGCTGCTGATCGACCGGCCGCAAGCCCACAAAGGCCATTCGGCGGGCACCACCATCAAGATGGCGCGCGACTACGGCGCCTGCGTGCGCGACTTCGTGCGTGCCGAGGACGCCACGAAGCCGGGTGTAAGAACCTGCCGGCAGTGATAGCGTCAGGGTAACGATCGATCGTTGGGGACACGCCATCATGATAAAGACGATTCTCGCCGCGCTGGCGATGCTCGTGCTATCAGCCGCCGCCTCGGCGCAGGAGAAGATATCGATCGCAGCGCTGCGCTTCGTGTCGTCGGCGCCGATCTTCATCGCCCAGGAGAAAGGCTACTTCAAGGAGGCCGGGCTCGAGGTCGAGTTCAAGTTCTTCCAGGCGGCGCAGCCGATCGCCGTCGCGGTGGCCGGCGGCGACGCCGATCTCGGCATCACCGGGCTGACCGGCGGCTTCTTCAATCTCGCCGGCAAGGGCGCGATGAAGATCATCGCAGCGCAATCGCGCGAGGAGCCGGGTTACGACTTCGTCGCCTATCTCGCCACCAACAAGGCGCACGCGGCCGGCTTCACCGACGCCGGCAAGTTCCCCGGCAAGTCGATCGCCATCACGACAACGGGTTCGACCTTCCACTACATGCTGGGCATGCTGGCGGAAAAGCGCGGCTTCAAGCTTACCGACGTGACGCTGCGGCCGTTGCAGTCGATTCCCAACATCACCGCGGCCCTGAAGGGCGAGCAGGTCGACGGTGCGCTGCTACCGGCCAACAACGCCTACGCCGCCGAGAAGGAAGGCTTCGCCAAGATCGTCGGCTGGGTCCACCAGGAGACGCCCTGGCAGCTAGGTGCGCTGTTCGCCGGCACGCCGGTGATCGAGAAGCGCCGCGCCGTGGTCGAGAAGTTCGTCGCCGCCTACGTGAAAGCCTGCAACGACTACGCCGAGGCCTTCCTGCAACGCGACGCCCAGGGCAAGCGCGTGTTTGACGGCAAGGCCGATGCGTTGATCCCGATCATCCAGAAATACGTCGAGCCCAAGCCGACGGCCGACCAGGTCCGGGCGAGCGCCTCGTACATCGATCCCAAGGGCCGGCTGCTGGTCAAGAACCTGCACGACCAGCTCGCCTGGTATCAGGCGCAGGGCATGGTCGGGCGCGACGCCGATATGGCCAAGATGCTCGACCTTGGCTTCGTCAAGGATCACCTCGACCCACTGCGCAGATAGCGCCGGCCTCAGCCCCACGCCGCGTCGTCGACCACGCCCGCGTCGAGCCAGGCGCGTAGCAGCCCGGCGGCGCGCTCGGCGGCCGCTTCTGCCGAATCGGCGTAGGCCGACAGCACGGCGCAGATCTCGGGGAACGGCGCGCCGCCCAGCGCCGCGTCGAGCGCGGCGGCCTCGTCGGGCGCCATCGAGCGGAATTGCGCGTCGCCATCGGCGGCCGGTCGCCAGATCAGCCAGTCGACGGCGCCATCCTCGGCCGACACGTCGAGCTCGCCCGGCGGAACCGTGTCGCGTCGTTGCCAGGCCTGCGGCGCCTGGTACGACAAGGACAGGCGGCGCAGCGCGGGCACGAAGGACAGGCGTAACGTCGCCCACGCCTCGGGCGGGGCGCCGGCGAGCTGCTCGAAGGTCAGCGGCTCGGTGTCGGCCGCGTCGAACGCCTCGCCCAGCGCCCATTCGAAGCGCGCCATATCGGCGGCGTCCGGGGTCCCGGCGAAGGGTGGCGTGACGGCAAGGAAATCGGCAAGGTCGCGGCCGAACCAGCGCACCGAGGGATGCCGGGAGGGGTGCGCGGCGATATAGGCGCGCGCCATCATGTCGAATTCCGCCGGCCCCGCCATCGCCAGCAGGCCGGGATAATCCGTGGTCAACGCCTCGATCAGGCGCAGCGCATAGGCGTCGCGATAGACCCGCAGCAGCGTGTCGCGGTCGGCCTTTTCGGTGTCGAGCACGCGCGCGCGCAGCGTGTCCGCCGAGCCGCGCATCCATGCCGAGAATTCGGCCTGCAGGGTGACAAGCGCGTTCACGCAGCCTTCTCCGGCGTCATCAGCGTGGCCGCCGCGATCCGGCGCGCCCGCTCCAGCTCGGCCACCAGATCGGCGTAGGGCGGGATATCGTCGTCGCGCTCGATCATGGTCGGCACGGGGCCGAAGCGGCGTAGCGCCTCGGCGTAGAGCGTCCACACGTCGTCGATCACCGGATGGTCGTGGGTGTCGATGATGTGTGTGCCCATGTGGCTGTGGCCGGCGAGATGGATCTGTTTTACCCGCGCCGGCGGGATCGCGGCGATATAGGCGCGCGGATCGAACTCGTGGTTGAAGGCCGAGACGTAGATGTTGTTGACGTCGAGCAGGATGTCGCAATCGGCGCGTTCACTGAGCGCGGCGAGGAACTCCCACTCGCTGAGCTGCGACTCGGCGTAGCGGACGTAGCTCGAGACGTTCTCCAGCAGGATGCGACGGCCCAGAAAGTCCTGCACGCGCGCGACCCTGGTCGCCACATGGGCCAACGCCTCCTCGGTGTAGGGCAGCGGCAGCAGGTCGTGCAGGTTGATGCCGGCGTGGCCGGTGAAGCAGAGATGGTCGGAGACGACGCGCGGCTCGACGCGCGCGGCCAGCGCCTTGAGCTGGGCCAGATAGTCGAGATCGAGCGGATCGCTGGCGCCGATCGATAACGAGACGCCGTGCAGAACCATCGGATAGTCGCGCCGGATACGGTCGAGCCAGACCAGCGGCCGGCCGCCGGCGACCATATAGTTCTCGCTGAGCGCCTCGAACCAGTCGACCTGGCCGGGCTGATCGGCGATCTCCTGGTAGTGCTGGTGGCGCAGCCCGAGACCGAATTGCATGTCGGCGACCTTCGTCATCGGTCGAGTGTAGCGCGAAGACGGAGCGGGCGCCGCCGGTCTCCCGGGGCGCCCGTCCACATATGGCGCGATGCGCCGGCGATCAGCCGGCGATCTTGCCGCCCTTGCTGGTGCACTCGGCCTGGTCCTTGGCCGAAACCCAGCCCTGGCCCTTGCAGGCGTTCATGCCCTTGCAGGCCGACGTCGCGGTCTTGCAGGCGCTGGTGCCCTTGCACGAGTTGATGCCGGTGCACTTCACACCCGCCTGGGCGTGCGAGACGCTCGCGATCGTGCCGGCGGCGAACATAGCGGCGGCGGCGGCGGCGATCACGGTAGCGGTCTTGATGGTCATTGATGGAGCTCCCTAGGATGATGAATGCCGTGCCGGTTCTCCCGGCACGCCACGCAGCATGGCGCCCTTACTCGATCACTTGGAAGTAACAGTCTGGCGAGACGACAACACGAGGCCGTGATGCGTGTTGACAGCGCAATCCAAGGGCACGCGCCAGCCTGCTTGCCGGATGCCCAAAAATCTGGTCGGGGCTGCGGGACTCGAACCCGCACGGGCAAAGCCCAACGGATTTTAAGTCCGTTGCGTCTACCAATTCCGCCAAGCCCCGGCCGCGCCTTGGTAGCACATCCGGGCGTCGGGCCTCAGCTTCTCAGGTGGCAGGATACCCAGTGCCCCTGCCCCGTCTGCTTGAGCTCCGGGACGTCCTTGGCGCAGCGCGCTTCCGCGATCGGGCAGCGCGTGTGGAAGTGGCAGCCCGGCGGCGGGCGGATCGGGTTGGGCACGTCGCCCTGCAGCACGATGCGCTTGCGCTTGGCCTTGGGATCGGGAATCGGCACCGCCGAGAGCAGCGCCTCGGTGTAGGGGTGCCTGGGGTTGGCGTAGAGGTCCTTGGCCGTGGCGATCTCGACCACGCGGCCCAGATACATCACCGCGACGCGGTCGCTGATGTGCTCGACCACGCTCAGATCATGGGCGATGAACAGGTAGGTGAGGCCGAACTTCTCCTGCAGGTCCTCGAGCAGATTGATCACCTGCGCCTGAACCGACACGTCGAGCGCCGAGACCGGCTCGTCGCAGACGATCAGCTTGGGCTCGACCGCGAGCGCGCGGGCGATGCCGATGCGCTGGCGCTGGCCGCCGGAGAATTCGTGCGGAAAGCGGTGCATGTATTCCGGGCGCAGGCCCACGGTCTCCAGCAGCTCGACGACGCGATCCTCGATCTCCTTGTTGTTCTTCGCGAGCTTATGGATCTGCAGCGCCTCGCCGATGATACCGCCCACCGTCAGGCGCGGGTTGAGCGAGGCGTAGGGGTCCTGGAAGATGATCTGCATGTCGCGGCGCAGCGCGCGCAGCTGCTCGCCGCCCATCTGCCGCACGTCCTGGCCCTGGAACCAGATCTCGCCCGAGGTGGGCTCGATCAGCCTGAGGATGCAGCGCCCCGTCGTCGACTTGCCGCAGCCCGATTCGCCGACGACACCCAAGGTCTCGCCCTGCGCCACCTCGAGGCTGACGCCATCGACGGCATGAACGTGGTCGACGATGCGCGACAGCACGCCGCCGCGCACGGCGAAGTACTTCTTGAGGTCCTTGACCTTCAGCAGGGGCTCGCCGCTCATGCCGCGATACTCCCGCCGCCAATCCCCTGGCCTTCGTAGATGATACAGGCCACCCGATGGCCGGGCGCCACCTCGATCAGCGGCGGCTGGCCTTCGAGGCATTGCGGCTTCGCGAACTTGCAGCGCGCGGCGAAACGGCAGCCCGTCGGCGGGTTGAGCAGGCTGGGCACGGTGCCGGGAATCTGCTCCAGCCGCTCGTGCCCGCGCTGGCTGGAATCGACGCGCGGAATCGAGCGGATCAGGCCTTGCGTATAGGGATGGCGAGGGTTCTCGAACAGCGCCTCGACCGGCGCCTCCTCGGCCACCTTGCCGGCGTACATCACCACCACGCGCTGCGCCGTCTCGGCGACCACGCCCATGGCGTGGGTGATCAGCATGATCGACATGCCGAAGCGCGCCTTCATGTCGGCCAGCAGCTCAAGGATCTGCGCCTGGATGGTGACGTCGAGCGCCGTGGTCGGCTCGTCGGCGATCAGCAGCTTGGGCTTGCAGGCCAGCGCCATGGCGATCATCACGCGCTGGCGCATGCCGCCGGAGAACTGGTGCGGGTAGTCGTTGACGCGACGCTGGGGGTTGGGAATCTGCACCAGGCGCAGCATCTCGACCGCGCCCTCCATCGCCGCCTTGCGCGGCAGCTTCTCGTGCAGGCGCAGCGATTCGGCGATCTGGTCGCCCACGGTGTAGACCGGGTTCAGCGAGGTCATCGGCTCCTGGAAGATCATGCCGATCTCGCGGGCGCGGATCTTGTCCATCTCCTGCGTGTCGAGCGGCACCAGGTCGCGACCCTGCCACAGCACCTGACCCTCGACGATGCGGCCCGGCGGCATGTCGATCAGCTTCAGCACCGTGCGCGCCGTGACCGTCTTGCCGCAACCCGACTCGCCGACCACGGCGAGCGTCTCGCCACGCTGGATGTGCAGGCTGATGCCATCGACCGCGCGCACCATGCCGTCCTCGGTGGCGAACCAGGTCTTGAGCCCGCGAATGTCGAGAAGGGGCGCTTCCGTCCCGGCCGCGCCCGTGTCGCTCGCCAACGGCATGTTCATCCAATCACCCGACGCGGATCGAGGGCGTCGCGCAGGCCGTCGCCGATGAAATTGATGGTGAGCACGGCGAGGAAGATCGCGGCGCCGGGGAACAGCGCCCAATGCGGCGCGATGTCGAGATAGTCCTTGGCGTCGAACAGCACGCGACCCCAGGTCGGGATGTCGGGCGGGAAGCCAAGGCCAAGGAAGGAGAGCGTCGATTCGGCAAGGATGGCAGCGGCGACGTCGATCGTGCCGGCGACGATCACCGGGCCCAGCGCGTTGGGCAGGATGTGGCGCACGACCAGGCGCGAGCGCGACGCGCCCAGCGCACGCGCCGCCTCGACGAACTCCTTCTCGCGCAGCGACAGGAACTGCGCGCGCACCAGCCGTGCCACCGGCATCCAGCGCAGCCCGCCGATGATCAGGATGATGAGCAGGAAGGTGCCGCCTTCGGCCCCCATGACGCCCTTTAGCTTGTCGCGGAACAGGTAGATCACCAGCAACAGCAGCGGCAGCTGCGGCAGCGAGAGGAACAGGTCGGTGAGCCACATCAGCGCCGCGTCGACCCGGCCGCTCGCCATGCCGGCGATGGCGCCGACCAGCACGCCGACCGAGACGGCGACGACCATCGCCGCCAGGCCGACGGCGAGCGAAATGCGACCGCCATAGAGCAGGCGCGCCAGCAGATCCTGGCCAAGATCGTCGGTGCCCAGCGGATGCTTGAGCGAGGGGCCCTGCAACTTGGCGGCGAAGTCGATCTCGTTGATCGGCACCCGCCAGATCAGCGGGCCGAGCAGGATCGCCAAGATCAACGTCGCCAGCACACCGAGGCTGACGACAGCGAGCCGGTGGCGCCGGAAGCGACGCCAAGCGTCGGCCGCCGGCGAAAATCGCGGCGTGGAACGCGCCGCGGCGACGGGCGCCGGCGTCTCAGCGGAAAGCGATGCGGGGGTCGAGCCAGCCATAGAGGATGTCTGCGATAAGGTTGAAGAGGATGACGAGGCAGGCGAACACGAAGGTGACACCCATGACCACCGGGGTGTCATTGGACAACATGGCCGAGATCAGCAACGAGCCGATGCCGGGCACGCGGAAAATCTGCTCGGTGACGATGGCGCCGCCGAAGACGATGGGCATCTGCAGCGCCACCAGCGTGACCACGGGGATCAGCGCGTTACGCACGACATGCTTGGTGATCACCTTGCGCTCGCCGATGCCCTTGGACCGGGCGGTGGTGACGTAGTCGAGCTTGATCACGTCGAGTACGGCGGAACGCACATATCGTACCAGCGAAGCGCCCTGGAACAGGCCGAGCACCATGACCGGCATGATCGACTGCTTGATGTGCTCCCACAGCCACGGCAGGCCGGAGCCGGGAATGTCGGCGCGATAGACGAAAGGCAGCCAATCAAGCTGGATGCTGAACAGCAGGATCAGCAGCAGGCCGGTGAAGAAGGTCGGCAGCGAGAAGCCGATGAAGGCGATGGTATTGGCGATCTGGTCAAAGACCGAATAGGGCTTGGTCGCCGCCAGCACGCCGATCGGGATGGCGATGATGATGGCGATGATCTGCGAGGAGCCGATCACGATCAGCGTGGTCGGCAGCCGCTGCAGGATCAGCGTGTCGACATCCATGCGGCTGGTGAAGGAGAAGCCCCAGTCGCCCTGGAGCATCGCCCACAGCCAGTGGAGGTAGCGCTGCCAGATCGGGTCGTCGAGCCCGAACTTGGCGCGCAGAGCCTGGCGCACCTCGGGCGGCACCGCCGGGTTGGTCGCCAACTCTTCGAACGGATCGCCAGGCGCCATCGCCAGCACGCCGAACAGCACCACGCTGATGCCGAACAGGGCCGGGATGGCGATCAGGAGGCGGCGGATCAGGTATTGCCTGGACACCGTCGCCTCCCCTCATCGCTTGCGCGGATCACGCCCGGGACCTCACGCTTCCTTGTACCAGTCCGACAGATCCCAGGTGTTGTTGTCCCAGCCGCTGATGACGCATTGCAGCTGGTTGCTGTGGCCGGCGACGCCCGGACGATAGACGACCGGGATGACCGCCTGATCCTTGACCGCCATGTCCTGGCAGGTGATCAGCATGCCGGCACGCTTGAGCGGATCGAGTTCGACCTGAGCCTGGCGGAAGAGCTTGTCGTACTCCTCGTTGCGCCAGCGCGTGATGTTGCGGCCCTGCCACTTGTTCTCCTTGGTCGCGACCTCCCACGACGCGAACTGCAGCAGGAAGACCTCGGGGTCGGGCTGCGACATGGTCGTCGTGTACATCTGCAGATCGGTGAAGAACTTCGTGTAGGTGTCGGGGTTGGCGACATCCGACGAGAAGTAAACCGAGGCCGTCACCGCCTTGATCTCGATATCGATGCCGGCCCTCTGGCAGGCCTGCTTGACGATCGCCTGCGTCTTCTGGCGCGGCTGGTTGATCGAGGTCTGGTAGACGAACTTCAGCTTCTTGCCGCCCTTCTCGCGGATACCGTCGGCGCCCTTCTTCCAGCCGGCCTTCTCGAGCAGGTCGCTGGCTTTCTCGATGCTGAACTCCATCGTGGTGTTCTTCGAGCGGTAGCGCTCGGGATTGTTGACGAAGTTGCCCGTCGCCACGCCGGTGCGGCCGTAAATATGCTTTTCGACCGAGGCGCGATCAATCAGCATCGCCAGCGCCTCGCGCACCGGCTTCTCGCTGAGGATCGGGTGCTTGCTCTTCAGGCTCGAGCGCTCGCCGTCGACCTCGGTCCACGGGTCGGTGGTGTTGACCTGGATATGCTCGATGTTGCCCGTGGGCGCGATGTTGACCCGGCCCTTGCCGCCTTTCTCGAGGCGCTGGAGGATCTCGTCTTCGACCTGCAGGTTCCAGGCGAAGTCGTACTCGCCGGTCTGCAGCACGGCACGCGCCGCGGAGACCGCGTCACCGCCGCCCTTCAGCTCGATGGCGTCGAAGTACGGTCTGTTGGGCTGGTGGTAGTTCGGGTTGATCACGCCCGAGACCGCGTCGCCCGGCTTGAAGTCCCTGAACAGGTACGGGCCGGTGCCGACCGGCTTGAGGTTGGTCGGGGCGTCACGCGACTTGGCGCCGATGAAGTCGGCGAACAGGTGCTTGGGAATGAGCATGCCGCGCGTGCCGACGAAGGCGTCGGCCCAGAACGGCGTCGGCTTGCTGAAGATCACCTTGACGGTGAAGTCGTCGACCTTTTCGACCTTGATCTCGTTATAGGTGCCGCTGGTGACCGCCGCGGTCGCCGGATCGCTGGCGTACTGCCAGTTGAAGACCACGTCGTCGGCGGTGAACGGCTTGCCGTCATGCCACTTCACGTCGCGCTTCAGCTTCCAGATCACCGACTTGCCGTCGGCCGCCAGCCCACCGTTTTCGCGGCTGGGAATCTCCGCCGCCAGCTTGGGCTTGAGATTGCCTTCCGGGTCCCACGCCGCGAGCGGCTCGTAGAAGAGGCGCGAGCCGTCCTGATCTTTGGTTCCGACAGCAAAATGCGGGTTCAGAAGGGTCGGACCCTGCCACCACAGCACCTTCAAGGTGCCGCCGCCGCCGCGCTTGGTCGGTTTATAGGCGGCGCGCGTCTGCGCCATGGCCACTCCGCCCATCGCCAGCAACTGCGTCGCCAGCGGCGCAGTGAGGCCCAGCGCCGCCATCCGGCGCACGAACGTTCGACGCGACATCGAGCCGGTCTTGACCTTGTCGATCAAGCCACGCAGGTCTCGCTCTCCCATGACCGAAGTCTCCTGTTCGATTCCCGCAAGGTGCATTCCGCCTTGCTTGTAAGCAATTACGTCATATGTAAGCGCCGCAGCAAACGCGCGGCCGCTACATTGGATGGTGCCTCGTCCTGTCTGCCGGCAAGACGCGTGCCAAGACTGATCACATCAGGTCGCCGCGTCGCGGTCAACGCGTGATCGTCAGCTTTCCATCAAATGCAAGGCATCACGGGGCGATTTTCCTGCCATGATCAACCCAAGTACTGCGTTAAACATGAGGAAGCGCTCGCGATGGCCGCCTTCGATTTCACGCCTTTTCTGGCCCCCGACCTGCCACCGCCGGCGGCGAGGTTCAATGGCTTCCCACGCTACAATTTCGTCGGCGGCCACAACGATCCGGCGCAGATCCCCGTCGACGCGCTGACGGCGGCGGCCAACGCCGTGCTGCGGCGAGAAGGTCGCACGCTCGCGACCTACGGCATGGAAAGCGGCCCGCTGGGCTATCGGCCGCTGCGCGAGTTCCTGGCGGCCAAGATGAAGCGCCACGCCGGCATCGCCTGCTCGCCCGACGACATTCTGGTCACCAACGGCTCGCTCCAGGGTCTCGATCTGGTCAACGGCATCCTGCTGGCGCCCGGCGACACGGTGCTGATCGAGCGTGACACCTATGGCGGCGCGCTGACGCGTCTGAGCCGCCTGAAGGTCAAGACCGTCGGCGTGCCGCTCGACAAGGAGGGCCTGATCCCCGAAGCGCTCGACAAGGCGCTGGTCGATCTCGCGGCCCAGGGCGTGAAGCCGAAATACATCTACACCATACCCACGGTGCAGAACCCGACCGGCGCGATCATGAGCGAGGCGCGGCGCGCGGCGATCCTGAAGATCGCCGAGGCGCATGGCGTGCCGATCTTCGAGGACGAGTGCTACTCCGACCTAGTGTGGGCGGGGGCGCGGCCGCCGGCCTTCTACGCCATGACCAAGACCGACAACGTCATCCATATCGGCTCGTTCTCCAAGTCGATCGCGCCTGCCTTCCGCATCGGCTACATCGTCGCGCGGCCCGACCTGCTGTCGCGCATGCAGGCGCTGAAGACCGATGGTGGCTCGGGCGCGCTCGACCAGATGGTGCTGGCCGAGTTCTGCCAGGGTCATTTTCACGACCACGTGCCGAAGCTATCGAAGGCGCTGCGCGCCAAGCTCGAGACCTTAATGGAGTCGCTGTCGGAGCGCTTCGGCACGGCGGCCGAGTTCGACGATCCGCCGGGTGGCATCTTCCTTTGGATCAAGCTGCCCGATGTCGTCGACACGGTGAGACTGGGCCAGGTGGCACTGGCCGAGGGCGTGGCGCTGAACCCGGGGCCGGAGTGGTCGACCGACAAGGCGCGCGCGAAATGCCGCCTGCGCCTGTGCTTTGCCAACCCCGACCACGACACGATCCGCGCCGGTGTCGCCAAGCTGGCGGAAATCTGCCAGCGCGAGTTCGGCGTGCCGCTGCGCAGCGCCAATGTCGAGGCGGCCCGAAGCTGAGGCATCGTCGCGGACGGCTGGTAGTCTTCCCTTTCCCCGGCGAGGGAAGGCAGACCAGGTTCAGCCCGGCACCGCCCCGCTCGCAGAGCGAGGGGACGACCGTCGTAGGGGCAAGCGAAGGGCCTGTGCCACAAGCAACGGATGCTCGGATTCGACCGCCGTAGCGGCGGAAATAGGAGATGGCAAGACCTGGCGGTACACTTCTCGCCATCGCTTCAATCGGAGCTCTTGCCCATGTCGCGCGACCGCACCCTGCCTTCGGACTTCTGGACCTGGGAGGCCGTCGTCGACTGCTCGATGACCGCGCGCCTGCTGTTCCTCGGTCTATGGAACTTCGCCGACGATCACGGTGTGCAGCCACTACGGCCGCGCACCATCCGCATGCAGGTGTTCCCCGGCGACGCGATCGATGAGGAGGCGGTGCGCGCGCTGATCGACGAGTTGGTGACGCGTGGGTTGGTGCGCATCTTCACGGCCGAGGGGCAGGACTACCTCTCGGTGATCCACTGGGAGCAGGTCCAGCGGGTCAGCCGCCGGGCGCGGCATCGCTATCCGGCCGATCCTGCCAAGCCCGTGCCGGTCGAACCGGTCGCGGTCACGCCACAGCCTGACGGCCCCGTCGTGGCCGAGGCCCTCAGGGTGCCGCCGTACTGGCGCAAGGCGATCAAGCGGCGACTGCGCAAGGTCTGGCCGGGCGGGCCGCCCGCCGATACCGAACGCTGGGTGGCGCAATGGCTGGTCGAAGGCCATGCGCTGGAACGCGACGTGCTGCCCGCGATCGACGCGGTATGCCGTGTCGCCGCCGATGGCGCCCCGCCGCCCGGCCTGCACGCCGTATCGGCCCGGCTCGCGACACATTCCCTTGCCCGGACGGGCACAGCGGACACCGACGCCCAACGCCTCAAGCATTGAGCGGCAAGGAAACGCTACCGCGCGCGCCGTTCGAGGAAATCGCGTAGCACCCGGGCGCAGCGCGGGCCGTGCGAGTGTGCCAACCCGTGACGCGCGCCGGCGATTACCTGCAGTTCGCTGCCGGGCACAGCGCGCAGCCGCTCGACCTGTTGCTCGACTGTGACGAACGGACTGTCGTCGGGCGCCAGAATCAGCATCGGCACGCGAATCGAGGGCAGCGCCGCGGTCAGGTCGGCGCCGACCAGCATGTCGACCAGGTCGGCGCAGGCGTGCGGCGCCGAGTTGCGCTGCACGTCGTGGAACCACCGCCACATCCGATCCGACACGCCGCCGGGATGGAAACGCAGCTTCATCAGCGTCTCCGACCATGTCTCCATACCCAGACGCCCGACGTCGTCGCGCAGCGCCTTCGAGCGCTGGATCGCGCCGCCGCGATGGGCAGCGGAAACGGTCGTGACGCTGGCCAGCTTCTCGGCGAGGTGAGCCGCCATGTGGATGCCCACCGTGCCGCCCGTCGACTCGCCGACGAAATGCACACGATCGACGCCCACCGCGCTCATCACGTCGAGCACGTCCCGGGCGATCAACTCGATCGACCACGTCGCGCCCTTCGCCGGCACGAAGGAACGGCCGAAGCCGCGCAGATCGGTCCTGACGATGCGATAGCGGTCGGCCAGCACCGGCAGCCAGGTCACCCAGATGTCGGAATCGATCGCCAGGCCGTTGAGAAAGAGGATCGTCTCCTTCGGCGCAACCCACGGCGGGACGATGTCGCAGACGTCGTAGTAGAGATCGCCTTCCGGCCGCTTCAGCACGCTCATGCGATCGCCTCGATCATGCGTTTGATCAACGCCGCATCGGGCAGCGCGCCGTCGCCGGCCAGCGCGTTGTCGCGCATGTGCCCCGGATTGGCAGTTCCGGGGATGGCGCAGGTCACCGCCGGATGCGCGAGCACGAACTTCAGCAGGATCTGCGACCAGCTCGTGCAGCCGATCGTCGCCGCCCAATCCGGCAGCGCGCGACCCTGGAGGCGACGGGCCAGGCCACCGCCACCCAACGGCCGGTTGACCAGCACGGCGATACCCAGCTCCGCGGCCAGCGGCAACAGCCGGCGCTCGGCGGCGCGGTCATCGAGCGCATAGTCGAGCTGGACGAAATCTGGCTTCGCCGCGCGCATCACCGCCTCGAGCTCGTCATGCGCCGAAGGCGTGTAATGCGTGATGCCGAGATAGCGCACGCGCCGCTCGGCCTTCCAGCCCCGCAGCGTCTCCAGCTGCGTGCGCCAATCGACGAGGTTGTGAACCTGGATCAGGTCGATGACCGGGCCGCTCTTCATCAGGTCCATCGACCGGCGCATCTCCTCGATCCCGGCCTCGCGGCCGCGCGTCCAGACCTTGGTGGCGATGAATGTCCTGGGCCGCCAACCCCGCGCCGCCAGGAGGTCGCCAGTGACCGCTTCGGCGCGGCCATACATCGGCGAGGAGTCGACCACCGAGCCGCCGGCCTCGAACAACGCGTCGAGTACCCGCTCCAACGGGGCCCGGGAGGCCGCGTCCGTGCCGACGTCGAAGCCGCGCCAGGTGCCGAGGCCGATCACCGGCAGGACCTCGCCAGTGGCAGGGATGGGTCGTGTCAGCATGGTTACGCCCGTTGTGTAACACAGTGTTACGCAAGGCCCCTGCCCGGCCCTTGTCAATGAAACCGGCGCGTAGCAAACAGAACCGGGGAGTTCTGGTTTTGCTTGGGACGACGATGGCGACAGGATCCGAGGAACGCTGGCGCGGCGTGCGCCGGCGGCGGTTGATCGACGCGGCGGCCAGGGTGTTCGCCGCGCGCGGCTTCGAGGCGGCGTCGATGGATGACATCGCGCGCGAGGCCGGCGCCGGCAAGCCCACCCTGTACCGATACTTCGCCGGCAAGGACGCGCTGTTCGAGTCGGTATTCATCGACGCCCTCGATACGCTGGAGGCCAGGCTCGATGTCGCCGAGGCGACCACCAGCGGTCACGCCGAGAGGCTGCTGGCGATGCTGCGCCCGATCGCCGCGATGTTCCGCGAGCATGTCGCCTCGCTGCGCGCGCTGAGTGACGCCGCCAGCGGCGCCGACCGCTCGCGCCGGCGCATCCTGCGTCAGCGCCGTGGCCACATCGAGGTGCGGATCGCCGATGTCCTCGCGCGCGCCAGCGCCGCCGGCGCGCTGCGCATCGCCGATCCGAAATTCGCGGCGCGGCTGATCATCGGCATGGTGTGGAGCGGCACCGCCAGCGCCGAGTACGACGACGAGGACGTGGCGCGCGCCGTGGCCGCGTTGTTCATCGAGACGGGCAAAGCCGATGCGCGCCCGCGACCGCTTGTCCGCGTGCCAACGATCAACGACGCCGCTGGCGCTGGGGGAGCCGCCAGATGAACCGCGCCGTCGTTGTCACGCTCTCGGCTGCAGCGGTCATCGCCGCCGGCACCGGCGTGTGGTTTTTCAAGCCGGGTTGGATCGGCATGGCGCCAGGCCAAGCCGCGCAGGGCAAGGCCGCTCCAGGCAAGCCGACGGGCGGCGCCCAGCCGCGCGGCGGCCAGGCCGTGGCGGTCGAGGTCGCGCCGGTGGTGCGCAAGGCCATGCCGCAACTGATCGACGCCGTCGGCACGGTCCAGCCGATCGCTTCCATCGCCATCAAGGCGCGCCTCGACAGCCAGGTGGTGCAGGTCCATGTCGCCGAGGGTTCGCGCGTCACGGAGGGTGACCTGCTGTTCACCCTCGACTCGCGTCAGCTGCGCGCCCAGCGCGAGCAGATCACGGCGCAGATCGCCAAGGACATGGCGCAGATCGAGCAGGCGCGGCGCGATCTCGCGCGCGCCGAGGACCTGTCGGGCAAGGGCGTCACCAGCACGGTGCAGCGCGACACGGCGGCGACGGCGCTGAAGGCACTTGAGGCGCAGCTCGCCTTCGACCGGGCGGCGCTGTCCAGCGTCGAGGCGCAGCTCACCTACACCGAGATCCGCGCGCCGGTAAGCGGGCGCATCGGCTCGATCGCGGCCAAGCCGGGCGCCGTGGTGCGGATGGCCGACACTCAGAGTCTTGCCGTCGTCAACCAGATGGACCCGATCTACATCGCCTTCTCGGTGCCGGCTCCGGCGCTCGTCGAGGTGCGCGCGGTGATCGAGCGCGGCGCGGTGCGGGTCGAGGCCGGCACGGGGCCCAACATGTCGGTGGGCGAGATCGCCTTCATCGAGAACACCATGGACCTCGCCACCGGCACGGTGACCGCCAAGGCGCGCATGACCAACGCCGCCGAGCGGCTCTGGCCGGGCGCCTTCGTGCCGGCGCGCATCGTGCTGGGCGTCGACGCCAACGCCGTGACCATGCCGGCTTCGGCGCTGCAGATCGGCCAGGCCGGGCCGTTCGTCTTCGTCGTGCGCGAGGGCCGCGCCGTCGTCGTGCCGATCAAGGTGGCGCGCACCATCGGCGAGGAAGTCGTCGTTGCCTCCGGCCTGAACGGCGGCGAGCAGGTCGTCACCAGCGGCCAGCTGCGCCTCGCCGACGGCGTGCCGGTGTCGATCAGCGCGCCACGCCCACCGGGCGCCGGCAAGCCCGCCGCCGGCAAGCCGCCGGCCGAGGCGAAAAACTAGCCCTTCTCCCCGCCTTCGTGGGGAGAAGGAAGACAAGGGAACGTTGGACATGATCTCGCATGTCTGTATCCGGCGACCGGTGATGACCATTCTGATGATGGTCTCGTTCCTTGCCGCCGGCATGTTCGGATACGGTCAGCTGCCGGTGGCCGCGATTCCGCGCGTCGACTTCCCGACCATCCAGGTCCAGGCGACCTTGCCTGGCGCCAGCCCCGAGACGATGGCCTCGTCTGTCGCCGGCATCCTCGAGCGGCAGTTCTCGACCATCGCCGGCGTCACGACGATGACGTCGGTGTCGACGCTGGACAACACCTCGATCACCCTTCAGTTCGACCTCAACCGCAACATCGACGGCGCCGCGCTCGACGTGCAGACGGCCATTGGATCGGCCCTGCGGCGATTGCCGGCGGACATGACGACGCCGCCCAGCTTCCGCAAGGTCAACCCCGCCGACTTCGCCATCGTCTTCCTGGCGCTGCGCTCGCCCAACGCGCGGCTCTCCGACATCGACGCCTTCGCCCAGTCGAGCATCCTGCCGCGCATCTCGACGCTGCCAGGCGTGGCCCAGGTGCTGGTGTTCGGCAGCCAGAAATACGCCGTGCGCGTGCGCGCCGACCTCGACCAGCTGGCCGCGCGCGGGCTCAGCCTGTCCGACCTGCAGACCGCCCTGGCCACCGCGAATTCCAACCGGCCATTGGGCACCGTGCCACAGGGCGGCCGCAACGCCATCCTCGACGCCACCGGCCCGGTGTCGCGCGCCGCGCAATACATGCCGATCATCGTGGCCTGGCAGAACGGCGCGCCGGTGCGTATCGCCGACGTCGCCACCGCCATCGACAGCGTCGAGAACACGCGCGTCGCCAGCTGGCTCGACGGCGAGCGCGCTATCGTGCTGGGCATCTATCGTCAGCCCGACGCCAACACCGTCGAGGTCGTCGATCGCGTGCGCGCCATGCTGCCGCTGATCCAGGCCGAGCTGCCACGCGACATCGAGATCAGGGTGCTCAACGACCGCTCGCGCTCGATCCGCGACTCGATCCACGACGTGCAGGAGACGCTGGCGATCGCCGTCGTGCTGGTCGTGATCGTGATCTACTTCTTCCTGCGCAACTTCCGCGCCACGCTGATCCCCGCTCTGGCGCTGCCGATCTCGCTCATCGGCACCTTCGGCGGCATGCACCTGCTGGGCTACTCGATCAACAACATCTCGCTGCTGGCGCTGACCTTGGCGGTCGGCTTCGTCGTCGACGACGCCATCGTCATGCTCGAGAACATCATGCGCCATATCGAGCAGGGCATGGATCCCAAGGAGGCCGCCTTCGTCGGCTCCAAGGAGGTCGGCTTCACCATCGTGTCGATGACCATATCCCTGGTGGCGGTGTTCATTCCCGTGTTGTTCATGGGTGGCGTGGTCGGCCGCATGTTCGCCGAGTTCGGCATGGTGATCTCGATCGCCATCCTGATCTCCGGCGTCGTCTCGCTGACGCTGACGCCGATGCTGTGCGCGCGCATGCTCAAGCCGATCGACCATCAGGCGCGTCAGCCCCTGCCGCTGCGCCTGTTCGAGGCCGGCTTCAGCTGGCTGACCCGCGTCTATGGCCAAGCGGTGCGCTGGACGATATCGCACGGCAAGCTGATGCTGGCCGCGACCCTCGGCACCTTCGTGCTGACCGTCGTGCTCTTTCAGACCATCCCCAAGGGCTTCTTCCCGCAGGAAGATATCGGCCTGCTGACGGCCTCGACCGTCGGGCCCGACGACGCCTCGTTCGCCGCCATGGTCGAGCGCCAGGCGCGCGTCGCCGAGGTCGTCAAGGCCGATCCCGACGTGGTCTCTGTGATGTCGACGGTGGGTGGCGGCAATGCCGCCGCGACGCAGAACTCCGGCCGCCTGTTCATCACGCTGCGCGACAAGCCCGCGCGCAAGGCGGGCGCCGGCGAGGTTATCGCCCGCCTGCGCCGGTCCACCGGGCAGGTGCCCGGCATTGCGGTGTTCTACCAGCCGGTGCAGTCGATCATCATCGGCACGACGCAGTCGCGCGCGCTGTATCAGTTCACCATGCAGTCGCCCGATCTCGCGACCTTGCAGGCCTGGGCGCCCCGGATCGAGGGCCGCATGCGGTCCATCCCGGGCATCGTCGACGTGAACTCCGACCTGCAGATGCGCGCGCGCGCCGCCGTCATCGACATCGACCGCGACGCCGCAGCGCGGCTGAACCTCACCGTCGACCAGATCCGCAACGTCGTGTACTCGGCCTTCGGCACGCGGCAGATCTCGACCATCTACACCTCGCAGGACACCTACCAGGTGATCCTCGAGGCCGATCCGAAATACGCCGACACCTCGGAGATGCTGCGCCGGCTGACCGTGCGCACGCCGTCAGGCGGCGTGGTGCCGCTCGACACCGTGGCGCGCCTGTCCGAGCGACCCACCGCGCTCACCGTGTCGCACCTGGCGCAGCTGCCTTCGGTGACGGTGTCATTCAACCTTTTGCCGGGCAACTCGCTGGGCCAGGCGGTCGCGGCCGTGCAGGCGGCTGCGCGCGAGATCGGCATGCCGGCGACCATCACCACCAGCTTCCAGGGCAGCGCCCAGGTCTTCCAGCAGGCCGTGGCCAACCAGGGCCTGCTGCTCTTCGCCGCCGTGCTGGTGATCTACATCGTGCTGGGCGTGCTCTACGAGAGCTTCATCCACCCGCTGACCATCCTCTCGGGCCTGCCCTCGGCCGGCATCGGCGCGCTGATCATGCTGGAGCTGGCCGGCATGGATCTGTCGGTGATCGCCATGATCGGCGTGGTGATGCTGATCGGCATCGTCAAGAAGAACGCCATCATGATGGTCGACTTTGCCATCGAGCGCCGCGCCCACGGCGTCGAGGCAAAGGAGGCGATGATCGAGGCCGCCGTAATGCGTTTCCGGCCGATCATGATGACCACGCTCTGCGCCATCCTGGGCGCGCTGCCGATCGCTATGGCGCTGGGCGCCGGCGCCGAATTGCGCCAGCCGCTGGGCATCGCGGTGGTCGGCGGTCTGGCGGTGTCGCAGCTGCTGACGCTCTTCATCACGCCCACGGTCTATCTTGCCTTCGAGGATCTCGGCGCCTGGTTCCGCGACCGCCGCGCCAAGCCGGCGGCGCGTCAGGCGGCGGAGTAGTCCCCATCCCGCTTCGCGCGCGGATGCGATAGCCTTGCGCCGCGGGCAACGGTCAGGCGAGGACGGTCGAGATGAGTGACGGGCAAGAGCGTCCGGTAGCGCTGGTCAGTGGTGCCACGCGCGGCCTGGGACTAGGCATCGCCAAAGCGCTGGGCGAGGCCGGCTGCGTCGTGCATGTCACCGGCCGCAGCCGGGCGGGCGCCACGACCGAGAACCTGCCCGGCACGGTCGAGGCGGCGGCGGCGGCGGTCAGCGCCGCTGGCGCGGCGGCGGGTGGCGGCAGCGGCCATAGCAAACCATGCGATCATCGTGACGAGGCGCAGGTCCAGGCGCTAATGGCCGCGATCGCGCGCGAGAGCGGCCGCATCGATATCCTCGTCAACAACGCCTGGGGTGGCTACGAGCACCATCCCGGCGCGGCCTTCGCGGCGCCCTTCCTGCGCCAGCCGTCCGACAACTGGACGCGGATGTTCGACGGCGGGCTGAAGGCGACGTTCCTGACCACGCGCCACGCGCTGCCGCTGATGACCGGTCCGAAGACCGCCGACCGTCCCAGGCTGATCGTCAACACCGTGGCCTGGGCCTACGACGAGTATCTCGGCAATCTCTACTACGACGTCGCCAAGGCGGCCGCGATCCGCATGGTCTACGGCCTAGCGCGCGAGCTGAGCGGCGCCGAGATCGCCTGCGTCGCTCTGGCGCCGGGCTTCGTGCGCACCGAGCGTGTCGCCCGCGCCCTGGCCGACGACCCCGACACCTTGGCCAAGCTCGAGTCGCCCGACTACGCCGGTCGCGCCGTGGTGGCGCTGGCCGCCGATCCCGACGTCATGGAGCGCAGCGGTCGGCTGTTCACCGTCGGCGATCTCGCCCGCGACTACGCCTTCACCGACACCGACGGCCGGCAGCCACCGCCCTTTCGGTTGGAGTGAAGCGGCGGCATGATCGGCGGTGAAGATAGAGGGAACGTCATGAGCCGGATCAACCGCAGAGGCCTTCTGGCCGCGACCACCGCGCTGCTCGCCGCCCCATCGATTGGGCGCGCGCAGGCCTGGCCGAGCGGTCAGGTGCGTATCGTCGTCGGCTTCCCGCCGGGCGGCGCCGCCGACATCGTCGCGCGCCTCGCCGCGACGCGATTGACAGAGATCTGGAAGGTCCAGGTCGTGGTCGACAACAAGCCCGGCGCCGGCGGCAACGTCGCCGGCCTCGAGGTGTCGCGCACGCCGCCCGACGGCGCGAATTTCCTGATCACCTCGAGCTCGGCGGCGGTGAGCAAGCTGCTCTACAAGACCATGGCCTACAATCCGTTCACCGACCTCGCGCCGGTGACCATGGCGGTGTCGATCCCCAACGTGATGGTCGTGCCGGCCGCCTCGCCCGACAAGTCGATCCAGGACTTCATCGCCCGCGCCAAGGTCAACCCGGGCAAGCTCAATTTCGGCTCGGCCGGCATCGGCTCCTCGATCCATCTGTCGGGCGAGCTGTTCAAGCACCTCGCCAAGGTCGACATCACCCACGTGCCCTATCGCGGCGCCGCGCCGGCGATGAACGATCTGATCGGCGGCCGCCTCGACGTAATCTTCGACACCATCACCGTCTCGACGCCGCATCTGCGCGCCGGCACGACGCGCGCGCTGGGCGTCACCTCGGCGACGCCGATCCCCACCCTGCCCGACGCGCCGCCGATCGGCAGCGTGGTGCCCGGCTACGTCGCACTGTCGTGGTTCGCCTTCTACGCCGTGGCCAAGACGCCCGATGCCATCCTCGCCAAGGCGGCGCGGGACTTCGAGGCGGCTTTGCGCCACGAAGCGGTGATCACCAAGCTCAGCGAGCTGGGCGCCAATGTGGTCGGCGGCGCGCCCGCGACCCTGGCCGCCGCGATGGTCGCCGAGGAGAAACTCTGGGCGCCGGTCATCGAAGCCGCCGGCATCAAGCATTCACAGTAGGGGAAACGCTCATGGCCAAGTTCAAGATCGTCACGCAGGCGCTGGCCGCGCCGGTGGACCATTCCTACGAGATGGAGGCGCTCGCCTCGATCGGCGCGGAGATCATCGAGGTCTCCGCCACCAGCGAAAACGCGTTCATCGCCGCTGCGCATGACGCCGACGCGATCTATTCCAAGACCCGGCTGACCAAGCAGGTGATCGACTCACTGGAGCGCTGCAAGGTGATCTCGCTGGGCAGCGTCGGCGTCGACACGGTCGACGTGGCCGCGGCGACGGCACGCAACATCCCGGTGACCAACGTGCCCGACACCTTCATCGAGGAGGTGGCCGATCACACCATGACCATGATGCTGGCGACCTGGCGGCGGCTGGTGGTGCAGGACCGCCTGGCGCGCGACGGCAACTGGTCCAAGGGCCGGCCGATGCTCTACCAGTTCCCGCGCCTGATGGGCCAGACCCTGGGCTTCATCGCCTTCGGCCACGTCGCGCGCGCGGTGGCAACGCGCGCCCGCGCCTTCGGCTTCCGCATGCTGGCCTACGATCCCTATGTCGAGGAGCTGGTGATGAGCCAGTACGGCGTCGAGCCGTGCAGCTACGAGGAGGTGCTGGCGCAATCCGACATCGTCTCGATGCACGCGCCGTCGACCACGGATGCGCGCAAGATGTTCGGCGAGAAGCAGTTCCGCGCCATGAAGAAGACGGCGCTGTTCATCAACACCGGCCGCGGCGCTACGGTCGACGAGGCGGCCATGATCCGCGCCCTGAACGAGGGCTGGATCGCCGGCGCCGGCCTCGACGTGCTGGAGGTCGAGCCGCCCAAGCTCGACAACCCCATCCTCAAGATGGACAACGTGATCGTCACCGCGCACGTCGCCTCGGCCTCGTCGCGCTTCGATCCGGCGCGCCGCCGTCGCGTCGGCCACGAGCTCGCCTCCGTGTTGAGCGGCCGCTGGCCGCGCGCCTGCGTCAATCCCTCGGTGCTGGAGAAGAGCGGCCTGATCCGCTGGCAGCCGTACTCGATGGAGCGCGGGCCGGGGAACTGAGGCTGGCTCAACACACCCGATAACGCTCGACCTGCCCACGGTCGAGCGTGACGCCCAGCCCGGGGCCATCGGGCAGGATCAGGTGGCCGGCGTCGAGCTTGATCGGGGTCGCCAGCAGGTCGGTGCGCAGGGCGTTGGCGCTCATGTCGTACTCGATGAGGGTCGGGTACGGCAGGTTGTCGGTGTGCGGCGAAGACGGCAGCGCGGCCACGAAGTGGCACGCGGCCGTCAGGCCCAACGCGCCGCCCCAGACATGCGGCGAGACGCGCAGGTTGCTCGACTGCGCCAGAAAGGCGATGCGCTTAGCCTCGGTCAGGCCGCCCACCGTGGGGATCGACGGCTGCACGATATCGAGGCAGCGTCCGTCGATCAGCTGCTTGAAATCGCGCACCGCGTAGTGCGCTTCGCCGGCCGCGATGGGAATCGGCGCCCGCGCGCGCAGCTCGGCGTAGCCGCGCAGATCCGACGGTGGCAGCGGCTCCTCGACCCAGTGGATGTTGTAGGGTTCGATGACGCGCATCGATTCCAGCGCCAGGTCGACGGTGTAGTTGCCGTTGATGTCGACGATGACGAGGATGTCGTCGCCCAGTACCTCGCGCGTGCGCTTGACGCGCGCCACGTCGTCCTTGGCGCCGCGGCCGATCTTGATCTTGATGCCGAGATAGGGATGCGCCTTGACCTCGGCCAGCATGTGCTCGAGCTGGCGATCGACATCGCGGGAGAAGAAGCCGGTCGAGGCGTAGACCGGCAGGCGCGTCGAGCGGCAGCCGCCGATCAGGTCGCAGACCCGCGTGTTGGTGGCGCGGCCGATGGCGTCGAACAGCGCCACGTTGATGCCGGCGAGGCAGGCGGTGAGCTGGTTCTGCACACCCAGGTGATACAGCCGATTGCGGATCTCAGCCTCGATGTGATCGAAGTCGTAGACGCTCTTGCCGGCGAAGAACGGCTCGACCATGCGGAAGTATTCGCGGCTCACGAAGGGATTGCCGAACACCTCGCCGATGCCTGTGACGCCGTCGCTGGTCTCGATCTCGACGATGCCGCCGGGCCGTCGATGGCCCATGCCGCGGGCCATGCCGAAGGCCTTCTCGGGCGGCAGCACGTGCTCGAGACCGATGAAGCTCAGCTTGGCGATGCTCGGCATGGCTACTTGGTCCCGAACAGCCGGTCGCCGGCGTCGCCGAGGCCCGGCATGATGTAGGCGTGGTCGTTGAGCTCGCGGTCGATCGCCGCGACGGTCAGCGGCACGTCGGGATGCGCCTCGACGAAGGCCTTCACGCCCTCCGGCGCGGCCAGCACGCTCAGCATCTTGATCCAGCGCGCGCCGGCGCCCTTGAGCAGATCGACGGCGGCGATGGCGGAATTGGCGGTCGCCAGCATCGGATCGCAGACCAGCACCAGCCGCTCGCCCAGAGCCTCGGGCATCTTGAAATAGTACTCGACGGCGGCCTTGGTCTCGGGATCGCGATACAGCCCGATATGGCCGACGCGCGCGCCGGGCACGAGATCGAGGATACCGTCGGCGAGGCCCAGACCGGCGCGCAGGATCGGCACCACGACGAGCTTCTTGCCGTCGATGAACGGCGCGTCCATCGCCTCCAGCGGAGTCTCGATGCGCTGCGTCGCGATCGGCAGGTCGCGCGTCACCTCGTAACCCAGCAGCAGCGCGATCTCGCGCAGCAGGCGGCGGAAGTTCGTCGTCGAGGTCTCCTTGTTGCGCATGATGCTGAGCTTATGCCGCACCAGCGGATGATCGACGACGGTGACGCTGCTGTTGTTGGCCATGAATGCTCCCCGAGCGCTCGGCTCAGAATACCGTGCCGTCGCTGTCGATGGCGATGGGCGGCGCGCCGCCCGGCCGCCGTTCCGCCGCGATCCTGCGTCCCGCCAGCCAGGTGCCGCCCTCCAGCACCTTGACCAGCGGCAGTGTCTCGGCGTCGAGCCCGAGATGCAGCCGCACATGCGCGCCGATACGGTCGAGCAGCGCCACGGTGAGCGCGCGCCACTCGACGATCACCTCGTCGCCCGGCGCCCAGGCGCGTTCGATGATCTCGCGGCGCTTCACCCGCAGCGCGCCGCTGTCGATGAGCAGGCCGCCGTTGCGATACTCCGGCAGGCCGGTCAACGCGTCGAGGTCGACGACCTTGATGCCCGCTTCCTCGAGCGGCTCGACCAGCGAGTAAGCCAGCCATTGCGAGAGCTTGTGGAACGGCACCAGCCCGTCGGTACGGTCCTTGGCGCGCGCCGCGGGATGCTGCCAGACGTCGCCCAGCGCCACGCCCTCGATGTCGAGCCGCGATGGCCAGATCGGCGAGAAAGCGTCGAGCAGCGCCGCGAGGATCGACGCCGCCGGCAGCGCGCCGTCCTTCGCCTGCCGCGCGAGATGGTCAGAGAGATTGCCGAGCCGCGCCTCCGCGCCGAACAGGTCGGGTCGCGCGGCGACCACTCCACCGACCGACGCGATCAACTCGGCGCGGCCAACGAGGCCGACCAGCGGATTGTGCGGGAAGACCTGGAACGCCATGGCGAGCGCGGGTGCGCCAAAGCGCGTCAGCGCCGCAGCGTCGGCGCGCAGAGGCTTGGCCGGATCATTGGAGAAACCGCCACGGCGATAGAGATCGAAGCTCGCGACCGCCAGCCCTTCCGAGCGCGTGTAGCGCTCGCTGCTGTCGGGCTCGCGATAGCCCCAGTCCGGCCCGGCGCCGGCGTCCAGCAGCACCGACGTGATCGCCAGCTCGACGCGGATGCGCGCGCGCTCGGCGGCGTCGACCTTGAGCGTTCGCGCCAGCGCCGCCCAGCGGTCGCGACCACCGACCTCGAAATGACGCCAGCGCGCATGGAACGGCACGCGGCGCGCATCGGGAAAGCGCTCGTGGATCGCCGCGAGCGTCAGGCGGACGGCGTTCTCGAGCCCGTTTGGGTTGACCGAAAAATGCGGTGACTGCCCGTCCTCGACATGGCGCAGCACCATCTCGGCGCGCTCGCGGATCGTCGCCGGATCGCGCAGGCGGGCGATTGCCGACGCCGCCAGCGGCGAGATGTCCTGATTCACTCCGCCAGTCCCCTGCCCTTCGGCTTGGCGAGCTCGGTCTCGTCGGGCTTGGCGACGGTGAAGTACCCGGCGGCCTTCTTGGCATCCATCTCGACCTGCGCGTCGGGCGGAATCAAATCCGGCGGAATCTCGACCTGCTCGCCGATCTCGATGCCCATCTCGCGCAGCGCGCCGGACTTCATGTTGCTCATCGAGGCGAAGCGGTCGATGCGCGTGATGCCCAGCCAGTGAAACACGTCGGGCATCAGCTGCTGGAAGCGCATGTCCTGCACGCCGGCGACGCATTCGGTACGCGCGAAATACTGCGCCGCGCTGTCGCCGCCGACCTGCCGCTTGCGCGCGTTGTAGACCAGGAACTTGGTGACCTCGCCCAGCGCGCGGCCTTCCTTGCGATTGTAGACCACGAGACCGACGCCGCCCTGCTGCGCCTGCTCGACGCAGAGTTCCATACCGTGCGCCAGGTAGGGCCGGCAGGTGCAGATGTCGGAGCCGAAGACGTCGGAGCCGTTGCACTCGTCATGGACGCGGCAGGCTATCTTCGTCTCGGGTCGACCGAGCTTGGTGACGTCGCCGAAGAAGTACAGCGTCATGCCGCCGATCGGCGGCAGGAAGACCTTGATGTCGGAGCGCGTCACCAGCTCGGGATACATGCCGGCGGTCTGCTCGAAGAGCGCGCGGCGCAGATCGGTCTCGGCGATGCCGAAGCGCTTGGCGACGCCGGGCAACCACCACACCGGCTCGATCGCCGCCTTGGTGACGCGCACGTCGCCCGACGCCAGCAGCACCTCGCCGTCGGGCTTCAGTCGGCCGGCCTCGATCGCGTCCTTGATCTCCGGCATGCCGACATGCGCCTTGGTCACGGCGATGGTCGGGCGGATGTCGAGCCCCTCGGCCAAACGGTCGGCGAAAACCTCGGCGACGAGATGACCCCAGGGATCGAAGGACACGATCTTCGCCGGATCGCCCCATTGCGGGAATGGGCCGAGCGGCGCGGCCGGCGCGGTGTTGGTGAGGTCGGCGCGATGGTTGGGATCGAGCGCCTGCGCGGCGATCGCCAGCGCGCGGTAGATGCCGTAGGCGCCGGAATGCACGCCGATGGCGTTGCGACGGGCGGGATGGGTGAGCGTGGCGATAACCGGCCCGCGCTCGGCGGCGGTCGCAGCGCCCCATTTCAGTGGTACAAGCTGAGCCGCGCCGGCCTGCGGATGCGAGGTCAGGCGGATATGGCGGCGGCTACCGGGCGCTTTGGGTGGCGTATCGGACAAAGACATTCTTGGCTTTCCGTATCGGCTCCGGCCGGGAAAGCGATGGAGCATAGCACCCTGTGGATAAACTTTGAAGGCACACGACTGACGGCGCCATGACGCCGTCAGTCGCGTTTCAGGCCGGCATGGAACAGGCGCAGGAGGTCGGTGACGTCGTAGACCGGCAGGCCAAGGTCGCGTCGCAGCGCTGGCGCGTAAGGCGGCAGGTTGGTGCATTCCAGCACCACGGCGCCGACATCGGGGTGGCGCGCCATCAGGCGGCGGCCGGCCAGCAGGGTCTCGCGCTCGACCTCGTCGCGGTCCAGCTCGGTGCCGTTGGCGAGGAAGGTGCGGGCGAACGAGCCGTTGGGCGGCATGCCTTCGACCGGCGTGTCGCGCGAGGCGTCGACGGCGGCGAGATGGGCGGCGGTGAGGTTCTCACGGCTGGCGGTGATCACGCCGACGCGGCGGCCGCCCGGCAGGGTGCGCGCAATCAACGGCACCAGCATCAGCGCCGAGGTCGCCACCGGCACCGGCGAGACCATCGACAGCGCCTGTTGAAACAGCGCGAGAAAGCCGCAGCTGGTCGAGATGCCGATCGCGCCCTTCTCCGCCAGCGCCTTGGCGTTGGCCGCCAGCACGGCGCGGATGCGCGGCCGATCGGGCGACGCGGAGACCGCGTCGCCGGGGCCGAGGCCTTCGAGCTTCTGGTAGATCACCGGAAACGGGAACGTCTGCGCATTGCCGATATCGCCCACGATCCGCGGGAAGCGCGTATCAAGCATCAGGATGCCCAGCGGGCGATCGGCTGCCATGCGGCCCCCTTCGTTGTCTGCGTCGGTCGCGCCGCAATGGCGAGAAAACCCTTGGGCGCAAAGGGTCGCCCAACTGCGGCGAAGTTAAGGCGCCTTGCGCGCCGCGCGCTCCAAGGTGTCTCGTGTACGACAAAATCCCAGGCGCCGCCACCCGCCGGATACTTGGAGTGTTGCATTAACCCAGCGGTCGATGAGATCGCTTCTGCGCCATCAACCCATCGGCCATGGCCGTTGCGCCGGGCGGTGGCGTTCGTACCAGCGCGACAGCCGCAGCACGCCGATGTCGTCGAAGCGCTTGCCGACGATCTGCAGGCCGATAGGCAGCCCGTCGGTCGTATAGCCGGCGTTGATCGACGAGGCCGGCTGCTCGCCCATGTTCCACGGCACGGTGAAGCCGATGTGCTCCAGCGGCCTCGATGAGTCGTTGGTCGGGCACGGCAGCTCGGCGGCATAGGCCGGGATCGGTGCCGTGGGCGAGAGGATGTAGTCGACCGGCTGCGTCGCCGCTGTCGCCAGCCGGCGCATCTCCATCAGACAGCCGAGCCCGCGGATGACGTCGACCGACGACAGGCCGACCGCCTTGCGCGCCCAGGCGCCGATGAACGGCAGAATCGTGGCGCGCTTCTCGGGCGTGAGCTTGACGATGTCGGCCCAGGAACGCGCGCGCCAGAAATTGTCCAGGCCGTCGAAGATCTCGCGGGTGATGAAGCCGCGCACCGGCACGATGATGGCGCCGGCGCTCTCGAACAGCCGCGCCGCCGCCTCGATGGCCGCCGTGACCTCTGATACGACCGGCAGGCCGAAGCCGGCGTCGAGCTGCAGGCCGAGCTTCAGCCCCCTGACGTCGCGATCGAGGTCCATCCAGGCAATGTCGGCGGGCGGCAGGCTCATGTGGTCGCGCGCGTCGGGCCGCGACAGCACGCTCATGAGCACAGCGCTGTCGCCGACCGTGCGCGTCATCGGGCCGACGACGCGACCCAGATAGGGCGGGTCGACCGGCACGCGACCGAGGCTGGGCTTGAGCGTGAAGATGCCGTTCCAGCTCGCCGGCAGGCGCACCGAGCCGCCGATATCGGTGCCCAGATGCAGCGGGCCGTACCCCGCCGCCGCCGCCGCACCCGCGCCGGCGCTCGAGCCGCCAGGGTTCTTCGCCAGGTTCCAGGGATTGCGCGTCAGGGGATGGAAGCTGGACAGGCCCGAGGACAGCATGCCGAAGTCCGGCATGGTGGTTTTGCCGAGGATCACCGCGCCCGACTCGCGCACCCGCGCCGCCGCCGGCGCATCCTCGGTGGCAGGCGTCAGATCGCTCGCCGCCGTGCCCAGCGGCACCGGCACGCCTTTGGTGGCGATGTTCTCCTTGATGGTGACCGGCACGCCGTCGAGCGCGCCCTGCGGCGTGCCTGCTTTCCAGCGCGCCTCGGAGGCTCGCGCCTGCGCCCGCGCGCCGTCGGGATCGAAGGCGTACATCGCCCTCAGCGCCGGTTCGCGCGCCTCGATGCGCGCGATGACCGCGTCGGTCATGTCAACGGGCGAAAGCGTGCGAGCCTTGTAGGCGTCGCGCAGCTCGAGGGCGGGGGGGTCGGGCGACGTGGTCATCGCGTCATCCTAAGGCACGCGCAGGAACACCGCATAGGGATACGTACGCCAGCCGACGAGATCGCTGTGGCGCACGCCGACAGGCCGATCGGCCGGCCCGACCCAGCGATCGAAGCGGTAGCGCGGCGCGAGCTCGTCGCGATAGGCGTCGACCAGGAAGCTGGGCAGCACGACGGCGGCATAGGCGCCTTCGCGCACCGCCTTGTCGGACGCGGCGATCAACTCGGCGAGCCACGGCCTGTCCTTGAGATAGCCGAGATCGTTGGTGGCGAAGGGCTCGGCGCCCGTCACCGCGTCGACCCAATAGCCATCGCCCGGCAGGAACAGCGGCCGCGGCAGCGCGCGCAGCTCGGCACGGATGGCCGCGACATCGGCGGCCCCGGTCGCCGGCGGCAGGAAGTCGCGCGGGTCATAGGCGAGCATCCAGAACTGCACGATCACAATCACCGGCACGTAGAAAGGACTGAGCCGCGATTTCAGTACAGCGGCGATGCGCAGCGCCAGGCGATGGACGGAGACCGCCAGTCCAAGCGAGGCCGCCGCCAATGCTGGAATCAGCGCGTTGACATGGCCGCCCTGATGCAGACGGCCGAGCCACGACGCGGTGACAAGCGTCGCGACGACCAGGACCGCCAGCGTCTCATCCGCCGTCGGCCGTTCCAATGGCCGCCGCGGCAGCACCATTACGAGCAAGGTCATCAGCAGCGCGACGTGCACGGGACGCAAGTCGGCGAACGGGAATCCGGTGACCGCCGACCACCGCCACGGTACCGAGAGCGGGATGTGCACCACGTACGTCGCGAACCAGCCGTCGGTCGACAACGTCAGCCACCCGGCGAGGCCCAGCCCCACGACCGACGTCACGGCGACCAGCGGCACAAGCAGCTGACGGCGGTGGGCCAGCGCCCAGACCCCGCCGGCCAGCACGACCAGAAGCATGGTCTGCTTGGTAAAGACCGCCGCGACCAGCAGCAGGCCGGCGATGGTGGCGCCCCGCCATGTTCGCATGCGCGACAGCGCCACGCCCGCGCCCAGCGCCAGCGCCGTGGCCAAGCCATCCGACAGGCCGAGCGCGGCGCGGCCCTGCGCCACGTTGAATGTCATGGCGTAGAAACCGGCGGCCAGCAAGCCGTGTCGCCAATCGCCGGTGAGTCGCCGCGTGAGATCGAACAGGCAAGCCATCGCGCCGACCAGCGCCAGCGCCGAGACGATGCGCGCCGCCGTCAGGTCGAGGCCGACGACGGCGCCCGCCGCCGCCGTCGCCCACCAGAAACCTGGCGCGTAGAGCAGCGGGGTGAACAGGATGTCGGGTGGACCATAGACCGGCGCACCGTCGTGCCAGCGTCGCGCGTGATCGAGCAGCGCCGCCTCGAAGCCGTGTAACTCGGCCCCATAGGGCAGCTGGTGCGCCACGATCCACGCCAGTGTGGCGATCGCGGCCATGGGCAGGCAGACGTATGTCACGCCCTCCAGAAAACGCCGCCACAGGGGCATGGGCACGGCGCCTATTGAACGAACTCCTCGGCCTCGCCGCCCATCTCCAGCAGGAACGCCTGCAGCTCGCCCGAGGCGCTGGCCAGCCGCTGATCGTCCGTGCTGCGCAGCACAAGTTGCACGCTGGGCCTGCCGTTGCGGAAGCCGGGATAAGAGCCGATATCGATGTCCTCGTAGCGCTGCTGCAGCGCGCCCAGCTTCTCGGCGATCAGGCCCTCGGGCTGGTTGGTGCGCACGGTGCGGCTGAGCATCGGCTTGCCGCCGACCAGGCGGTGCTTCATGGCGTCGAACATGCCCTCGACGATGCGCGGGATGCCGGCGAAGGTGAACACGTTCTCCATCTGGAAGCCGGGCGCCACCGACACCGGGTTGTCGACCAGTGCGCCGCCATGCGGCACGCGCGCCATGCGCCGGCGCGCCGCGGTGAACAGCGCAGCGTCGCCGTAGTAGCGGGTCATGCGGTCGATCGCCTCCGGGTGCTCGGAGATGCCCACGCCGAAGGCCTTGGCGATGCAATCGGCGGTGATGTCGTCGTGCGTCGGCCCTATGCCGCCGGTGGTGAAGACGTAGTCGAACTTGCGGCGCACTTCGTTGACCGTCTCGACGATGCGCGCCTCGATGTCCGGGATCACGCGGCATTCCATGACCCGCACCCCGATCTTGCCCAGCTCTGTGGCGAGGAAGGCGATATTGGCGTCCTTGGTGCGGCCGGAAAGAATCTCGTTGCCGATGACCAGGATGCAGGCGGTGACGATCTTCTCGGACATCGGGGACTCGAAGGGGGGCTCGTGCGGGCGATTGGCCCACCATAGCCAAGGTGGACGGACAAGGCAGCCCCCACCCCTTGCCTGCCGAAGGCGGCGGTGCCAAATAGAGCCACATGATGTTCCGGGCGGAGAAGGCGGCGATGGAGGATTACTGGCGGCAGGACGAGCGCCAGATCAAGCTCCATGCGCCCGAGGATTTCGAGGGCATGCGCAAGGCTGGCCGGCTCGCGGCCGAGACCTTGGACATGCTCGTGCCGCTGGTCGTGGCCGGGGTCACGACCGAGCACCTCGACAAGATCTGCCACGATTTCATCGTCGGCCACGGCGCCGTGCCAGCGCCGCTGGGCTATCGCGGCTTTCCCAAGTCGATCTGCACCTCGATCAATCACGTCGTCTGCCATGGCATCCCGGGCGACCGGGTGCTGATCGACGGCGACGTGCTGAACATCGACATCACGGTGATCCTCGACGGCTGGTACGGCGATACCAGCCGCATGTTCTACGTGGGCGAGCCCAAGCTTCTGGCGCGCCGTCTGTGCGAGACGACGCACGAGGCGATGATGCGCGGTATCGCCGCCGTGAAGCCCGGCGCACGGCTGGGCGATATCGGCCACGCCATCCAGGCATTCGCCGAATCCAACCGCTTCTCCGTGGTGCGCGACTTCTGCGGACATGGCCTGGGCCGCGTCTTCCACGACGCGCCCAACATCCTGCACTACGGCGTCGCCGGTACCGGCCCGACGCTGAAGCCCGGCATGTTCTTCACCATCGAGCCGATGATCAACGCCGGCCGTTACGAGGTGAAGATCCTGGGCGACGGCTGGACGGCGGTGACCAAGGACCGCTCACTCTCGGCCCAGTTCGAGCATTCCTGCGGCGTCACCGAAACCGGTGTCGAGATCTTCACGCTCTCGCCCAAGGACCTGCACAAGCCGCCCTACGGCTGACCTGTCGTCGCGGCCGCGAGGTCCGGATCAGATCGGCGGGTGCTGTGTCGCGTTGGCCACGACCTGCGCCAGCATCTGACGATGCGAATCCGTAACCAGGTGCTGCGCCGAGATGCCGGGCCAAGCCTGATAATGACCGTTGGCAAGGCCGGGTGCGAGGATGCTGCCCGAGGCGCGCAGCCGCCCTTTTCTCGCCGCATAGGTGCATAGAGTGGTCGGTGCGACTTGGGGGGCCCGGTATGGTGCAACGGCGAAGAGCGGCGGTGGCCGTTCAGGAACTCGACGGAACGCCAGCGTCGCCTTCTGCCCTCGCAGCGGTCGGCGACGACGATCTTCTCTCGCTGATCGCCGTCGGCCTGCATCTGCGGCAGGGCAAGAGCCGCGACGGCGCCGAGGTCTGGCGCATCGGCGGCAATACGCTGGCGCATCGCGAGACCCTGCGCGAGGCGGGCGGCACCTGGAATCGGCTCGAGCAGGTCTGGGAGTTCGCCGGCGACGACCCGACCACCGCGGTCGCCCGCGCGCTGGCGGCCAAGCCGGCGCCCGTCGGCCACAACTCGAAGACCGACGCCGAGAAGCCGCACTATCACGGCCACCGTCAGCGCGTTCGCGATCGCGCGCTCGGCTCGGGACTCGAGGGCTTCCAGGATTACGAGCTGCTCGAGCTGCTGCTGTTCTACGGTATCGAGCGCATCGACACCAAGCCGCTCGCCAAGAAGCTGCTGGCGCGCTTCGGCACCCTGGGCGACGTCTTCGCCGCCGACGCCGAGCTGCTGAAGGAGTTCGACATCGACCAGCGCACCCTGGTGCTGCTGCGCGCGCTGCGTGAAAGTAGCGCGCGGCTGGCTCGGCGCGAGGTGGTCGAGCGGCCGGTGATCGCGTCCTGGCAGAAGCTGCTCGACTACTGCCACGCCACGCTGGCGCACGAGAAGACCGAGCGCTTCAACATCCTCTTCCTCGACCGCAAGAACGTGCTGATCGCCGACGAGACACAGCAGAAAGGCACCGTCGATCACACGCCGGTCTATCCGCGCGAGGTCGCCAAGCGCGCCCTGCAGCTCGACGCCTCGGCGATCATCATGGTGCATAACCACCCCTCCGGCGATCCGACGCCGTCACGTGCGGATATCGAAATGACGAAGGAGGTGAAGGTGGCGCTCAAGGCGGTCGGCATCGAGCTGCACGATCACCTGGTGATCGGCCGCAAGGCGCATGCGAGCTTCAAGAGCCTGGGGTTGCTCTAGATCCGCATATTCTTGAAGGTCGTTGCCAAGACGGAAGTGCGCGAACACACTTCCCGCGCATGCCCAAGTTTCTTCGCATCGGAGTCCATCAGTCGAACGTGTCCGGCTACACGTCGAAGGCATGGTGGATTCGCCGAGTCGGCTCGACAGTGTTCCTGAAGTGGGGCGCTGTCGAGGTTCATGGCGTCGACGATGGGCGAAAGGTCTACTGGACCGTTCCACCGCGCGAGAAGACAGTTCGTTGCCGCTCGGCGCAAGCCGCGCAGGATTACGAAAGAAGCGCAATCGCGCGGCGGCGCAGCCATCGCTACGTGCCGCTGGCGGGAAGCATCGCCATCAAGCGCCGGCCCGCCAATCGCGGCACCGAACTCGAGCAGGTGCTGGCCACGATTCTGGTCGTCGACATCGTCCGGTCCACGGAAAAGGCCGCGCGGCTCGGCGCCGCGCGTTGGACACAGGTGATGAAGCACTATTACGCCGCTGCCCGCAAAGAGCTGAAGACATCGCGCGGAAAGGAAGTGGTGACGACAGGGGACGGCCTGCTCGCGACGTTCGAAGCGCCGGCATCGGCAATCCAGTGCGCCGCTGCGATCCGTGACTCCGTGCGCACCCTGGGGCTGGAGATCCGGGCGGGGCTGCATGTCGGCGAATACGAGGCAAGTGGACCCGACGTAATCGGCCTCGCCTTCCATATCGGCACGCGAGTCGCCGCGAAAGCGCGCCCCAGCGAAATCCTGGCCTCGCGCCCGGTCAAGGACCAGATGGCGCGGTCGGAATTCCTGTTCGAGGATCGCGGCGTTCACCAGCTCAGAGGCGTGCCGAAGCGGTGGCGCCTCTACCGGGTCGATCGGTAGGCGGCGCGACGCGAAGGGACAGACCATGGCCAAGAACACGATCTGTCTGTGGTACGATAAGGATGCTGAATCGGCGGCCCGTTTCTACGCCAGGACGTTTCCCGATAGCGCTGTCGGTGCCATTCACCGCGCGCCCAGCGATTACCCCTCAGGCAAGCAGGGCGACGTGCTGACGGTCGAGTTCACAGTCCTCGGCGTCGCCTGCCTGGGCATCAATGGCGGGCCTGTGTTCAAGCATAGCGAGGCTTTCTCCTTCCAGGTCGCCACCGAGGATCAGGCGGAGACCGACCGCTATTGGAACGCCATCGTCGGCAATGGCGGCCAGGAGAGCGCCTGCGGCTGGTGCAAGGACAGATGGGGCCTCAATTGGCAGATCACGCCGCGTGTGCTGACCGAGGCGCTGACGGCCGGCGGCGTCGAGGCGAAGCGCGCCTTCGACGCGATGATGCACATGACCAAGATCGATGTCGCCGCGATCGAGGCGGCCCGGCGCGGCTGACCTCAGCCCGCCGGCACCATGAAGCGATCGAAGAACGCGGCGAGCTCTTCGTGGGCATCGAGCGGCAGGATTTGCGCGACATACTGGTCCGGCCGCACGACCACCACGCAGCCCGCCGCCCGGTCGATGCCGCGCAGGGAGAAGATGTCGTGACCTGACTTCAGGTCCGGGCAGAACATCTTCTCGTAGTCGCGCAGCCCGTACTTCCCCTTTCGCGGCAACAACAGCGGCGGCATCGCCTCGAGCGCCAGATCGCGATGCGGCTGCTGGAAAACGGCGCGGACGTCGATCACCGAGTCGATGTCCGCGTCCTTCGGGGTGTATTTCCGGATCGGCGATCGAGGTGCGCCGGATAGAAACCCGCACAAGGCGCGCAGCGCCGAGCCGGCCGCCACGGGATCCTCAGCGCGGCCGAAGACGAAGAGCCGGAAGCGCCCATCCGCCTTGACGACGTGACCAAGGTGGATCGGTTTGGCATCGCCCAGGCGGACCACCGGCGCCGACGGAAAGCGCATGCCGATCGGGAATCCCGTCGCGAGATGCTGATGGCTCGCCTCGCCCGTGAGCAGCGATGGCCGATAGCGCGTCGCAGTGCCGGCGGTGTAGCGCCCGTGGCGGACGAAGTAGTCCTGCGTCCGGGCGGGATCGAGCGTCCCGCCGTCGCGGGTCGCCGAGGCGAAGAGCGCCGCCCATTCGCGGTCGAAGTCGATCAGCTCCTTGGCGACCGTCTGGCGCTCCGCCGAGTAGGTCCGCAGCAGGTGCGGCGCGGCACGCCCGCGCAGCACGGCGGCGAGCTTCCAGCCGAGATTGAAGGTGTCCTGCATGGAGACGTTCATGCCCTGCCCCGCCTTCGGGCTGTGCGTATGGCAGGCGTCGCCGGCGATGAATACGCGCGGCAGGCGCGTCTCGCTCTCGGCCTCCGGCACATCGTCGAATCTGTCGGCGAGCCGCTGGCCGATCTCGTAGACCGACCACCAGGGGATCTCCTTGACCTCCAGCGTATAGGGTTTCAGCACGCGTCGCGTCTTGGCGATCACGTCGTCCACCGTGATGCCACGGCTCGCGACCCGCTCGCCCGCCTCGAGCGATGTGAGCTCGACATAGATGCGCACCAGGTATCCGCCCTCGCGCGGGATAACGAGCACGCTGCCTTCGGCGGCGGACTGAATCAGCGACTTGAACCGGATATCGGGGAAGTCGGTCACGGCCAGAACATCCATCACGCCCCAGGCGTGATTGGCCGAATCGCCGCGCAGCTCATGGCCGATCGCCTTGCGTACCGCGCTGCGCGCGCCGTCGCAGCCCACGACGTAGCGTGCCTTGACGGTCTCGATCTGCCCTTCGTGTGCCGGATCGAGCCGCTCCAGGCGTACGCTCACACCCGACTCCTCGACGCTCAGATCGAGCATGCGCCGGGCGTAGTAGGGCTCGATCTTGGCCGGCGATCGCCGCATGACGTCGAGGAAGAAGTCGTGCACGCGCGCCTGGTTCAGCACGACGTGCGGAAACTCCGAGAGCCCGTCCTCGACGTCCTGTACCCGGCCGCTGCGCACGATGGTCTCGGGCTTCAGCGGATCGGGTTTCCAGAACGTCGTCTCGCTGATCCAGCAGGCCTCCTCCATGACGCGATCGGCGAATCCGTAGGCGTTGAACATCTCCATCGTGCGACAGGCGACGCCGTCGGCCTGACCGAGCAGCAACCGGTCGGGCTTCTGCTCGACGATGCAGGTCTTGATGTCGCCGAAGGCCGAGAGCTGGGCGGCGAGATTGAGACCCGCCGGCCCGCAGCCGACGATCAGGACATCGACATCTTTCGGAACCGGGCCGCGCTCACCGGACGGTCCGACGCGTTCCGCCGGATCGGCGATGCGCGGATCGCCCGGCTCGAATCCGTTGAGATGGAACTGCATCGACGTCCGTCTCCGAAGCATGCCGTAACGCTGTCGTCAGCCGTTGTCGCACCAGACGGTCGGTGCGCGCAATTGTTGCGCGCGGCGCGGGTTCCGTCGAATACTGCCCGCGCTGCTCATGGGAGGATCGAGCGATGTCATTCTACCGAGGCATGACCTGCGAGAACGTGACCATCAACGGCGACAAGGGAACGCCGATCACCGCCTATGTCGCGCGGCCCGAGGGCAAGGGCCCATTCCCCGGCGTCGTTCTGATCCATCACCTGCCGGGCTGGAGCGAGCTCTACATCGAATCGACGCGCCGCTTCGCCCATCACGGCTACATGGCGATCTGCGCCAATCTCTACCAGCGTGAGGGCGGTGGCAGCGACGGCAACCCGGACGATGTCGCCGCCAAGGTGCGCGCCGATGGCGGCATCGCCGATTCGCAGATGGTCGGCGACACGGCGGCGGCGGTGCAGTGGATGCGCGCGCAGTCCAGCAACAACGGCAAGGTCGGCCTGTTCGGCTCCTGCTCCGGCGGCCGGCACGCCTTCATCTACGCCTGCCAAAAGAAGGACGTCGATGCCTGCGTCGATCTATGGGGCGGCCGCGTGGTGATGCCCAAGGAATCGCTCAACGCCAAGACGCCGACCGCGCCGATCGACATGACCAAGGACCTGTCCTGCCCGCTGCTCGGCCTGTTCGGCAATGACGACCGCGCACCCAGCCCCGAGGAGGTCAACCAGCACGAGGCCGAACTCAAGCGGCTCGGCAAGAATTACGAGTTCCACCGCTACGACGGCGCCGGCCACGGCTTCTTCTACTGGCACCGCCCGCTCTACCGGCCAGAACAGGCAGCGGACGGCTGGAGTAAGGTGTTCGCCTTCTTCGGCAAGCACCTCGCCAAGTAGGAGGCACACCATGTGCACCTCGATCATCGAGATCGCCCCCGCCGAGGGCATGGCCAAGCGTGGCGACGAATGGTTCCCGTTGACGCAAAGCGTAGTCGCCTACGACCACGCTCGCCATGCGCCACTGGGCGACGTGATCACGCTGGACTTCTTCAACACCAGCCTCGACGCCGGCGCGCGCGCCGCCGTCGAGCTGACGTTGGAAAGCGCCAAGGAGCTGCGCGCGGCGCTCGACCGCGCCATCGCCGCGGCCGAGTATGAGGAGGCGGAAGTGCGCGGCAAGGGCGCGATGCCTCAGCTTGTCCGGGCCGCCTGAGATCAGACGGTCCGGAAGCCACCATCGGCCATGATGATGCAGCCCGTGATGTAGGCCGACATATCGGAGGCCAGGAACACCGCCGGGCCGGCGATGTCCTCGGGCTTGCCGGCCCGGTTCAGCGGCGTGTGGCGCATGACCATGGCCACCATGTCGGGGTTCTTGGCGCGCGCCTCAGCGTTGATCTTCGTCTCGATCAAGCCCGGCCCGATGGCGTTGACGCGTACGCCGTCCTTGCCGAGCTCGGCCGCAAGCGCGCGGGTGAAGCCCAATACGCCGTGCTTGGACGTCGTGTAGGCCGCCGAGTTCGGCCAGTTCACATGCACGAAGGACTGGATCGAGCCGATGTTGACGATCCGGCCCTTCGTCGCGCGCAGCTGGTCGAGGAAGGCGTGCGTGACGTTGAAGACGCCGTCGAGATTGATCGACAGGATGTCGTCCCAGTCCTTGGTCACGGCCGCCGCGTCGCCGGTGATGTGGTTGCGCCGGTTGATGCCAGCGTTGTTGACCAGGATCGAGATCTTGCCGGACTTCGCGATCTCGGCCGCCGCCGCCCGGCACGCGGCGCGGTCGGTGACGTCAAGCGTCATCGCCGCCGCCTTGCCGCCGGCCGCCATCACGAGATCGACGGTCTCCTTGGCATTCGCCGGATTGATATCGAGCACGATCACGCGCGCGCCTTCGCGGGCATAAGCGAGGCAGATGCCCTGGCCGATGCCCGAACCGCCGCCGGTGACCGCCGCGATGTGTCCCTCGAGAAGTCCTGCCACGTATTCCTCCCTGAACGAGTACGGCCTGCTTAGGGCACGTGCTTGCCCGCCGACCAGCCGCGCGCCACGAGATGTGCGCCCGCGAAGGCCAGCGGCGCAGGCTCGAGATCGCTGGCCATGGTATCGTTCCAGCGATTGAGCCAGCCGAACAGCGAGATCACGGCGACGATCTCGACGATCGCCGTGTCGGAGAAGTGCCGCCGCAGCTCGGCGAAATGCGCCTCGGACGTCTCGTTGGGCGTTTGCCCGGCGGCGAAGCCCAGCGTGATCGCCGCGCGCTCGGCGGGCGTGAAAGCCGGATCGCTGTCGTAGCTCATGAACCGCTCGACCTTGTCGGCCGGCACACCGCTCTTGTAGCCATTCGCGGCGGTGTGGGCCTGGCAGTAGCGGCAACCCGCCGCCGAGCTCACCGCGTGGGCGACGAGCCAGCGCGTCGCCGGCGGTACTTCGCCTTCGCCACGCAACACCTCGGCGGCGAGCGCCGCAAAAGCACGCAGCAGCGCGGGCTTGCGCGCCATGATGCGATAGCTGGTCGGAACATAGCCGCCCATCGCTGCGACGCGGTCCGCGATGTCCTGTGTCTCGCCCATCGCGTCCGCCGGCAACGGCGTCACGCGCGCTGTACCACCCATCGTCGCCTCCCCAGAGCTGCCCGCGCGTACAATGCCCGCCTCTCCTCGACGATGCCAGCGGCGCGTATCTCATCCTCGCCGGCTGGCGCGCCCCGCCTCTCGCACGGTACAAGGGCGCAAACGGGAGGAAGCGATGATTGGATCGGAGTGGCTGCTCGTCGTCACGGTCGATGTCGACGCCGACGTCGAGGCCGACTGGAACACCTGGTACGATACGGTGCACGCGCCCGACGCGCTGGCCTGTCCTGGCGTGCGCAATTGCGTGCGGCTGGTCGACGAGCGGCCAGCGCGCGTGCGCGGCATGGACTCGCGGCCCGGCGACAACGGCCGCGCCTATATCACGATCTACGAGATCGACGGTCCGCATGTGCTGGAAACGAAGGAGTTCCAGGCGATGCGCGGCTGGGCGCATTTCGCCGACAAGGTGCGCTCGACCACACGCTGCTATCGCACCACGCGCAAGGAGTTCGCCCGCCGATGACCCGCCCGCCCTTCCGCGCCGACCATGTCGGCTCCCTGCTACGTCCCGCGCGCCTCGCCGAGGCACGGCAGAAATGGAAGCGCGGCGAGATCACCGCCGAGGCACTGCGCGCGATCGAGGACGAGGCGGTGCGCGAGGTCGTGGCGCTGCAGGAAAGCGTCGGCCTGCGCAGCATCACCGATGGCGAGTTCCGTCGCGACTACTGGCACCTCGATTTCATGTGGGGCTTCGACGGCGTCGAGCCCAGCGAGGAGGAATTCGTCGTGCCGTTCTCCGGCGGCAAGGAATTTATCGCCCCGGCCGCGCGCGCCACGGGCAAGGTGCGCTACCCGGCCGGCGGCATCATGCGCGAGCATTTCCGGTTCCTGAAGTCGGTGACGAAGCGCACCGCCAAGTTCACCATGCCGGCGCCCACCATGTTCCGTCACCGCTCCGGCACCAAGGTGATCAACGAGCAGGTCTACGCCAGCGCCGACGCCTTCTGGGCCGATCTCGGCAGGGCCTACAACGACGCGATCCTCGATTTCGCCTCGATGGGCGCGCGCTACATCCAGCTCGACGACGTCAATTCCTGCGTGCTGTGCGATTCCGACATGCGCGCCCGCATCAAGCAGCAGGGCGAGGATCCCGACCGCGTGCTCGACCGCTACATCGGCGCGCTCAACGCCGCCGCCGCCGGCCGGCCCGCCGACATGGTGTGCACCACCCATATGTGTCGCGGCAATTTCCGCAGCGAGTTCGTCGCCAAGGGCGGCTACGAGGCGATCGCCGAGAAGCTGCTCTCGCAGGTCGCGGTCGACGGCTTCTTCATGGAATACGACGACGAGCGCTCCGGCGATTTCGCGCCGCTGCGATTCCTGCCCAAAGGCAAGATGGCGGTGCTGGGCATCGTGACGTCGAAGCGGCCGGCGTTGGAGAGCAAGGACGCGCTGAAGCGGCGAATCGACGAGGCGGCGAAATATGCTCCGATCGAGCAGCTCTGCCTCAGCCCGCAATGCGGCTTCTCCAGCACGCATCACGGCAACAACCTCACCATCGACGAGCAGAAGCGCAAGCTGGCGCACATCGTCGAGGTCGCGCACGAGGTCTGGGGCGAAGCCTGAGCGCTACGCCTTCTCGAACGCCACCGCGATCAGCACCAGCACGACGGCCACCACCACGCCGCCGGCGATCGTCCGCCATCCCTTGGGCTGGCTGCCGCGCAGCCACATCGCCAGCACGGCGCCCAACACCAGCAGCGAGCCGATCAGCGCGAAGATCTGGTTCTGGCTCATAGTCTCGCGCGCACGCGCCGCGCGCCCTCCACCATCGCCGCCATCTTGCCGTAGGCAGTCGCTCGCGGCAGATACTTCATGCCGCAATCGGGAGCGGCGATCAGGTGTTCCGGCGCGATGTGCCGCAGCGCCGCTGCCAGCCGCTTCTCGATCAGTTCCGGCGTCTCGATGGCGGGATCGCCGAGGTTCAGCACGCCTACCATCACGCTCTTGCTTGGCAGGTCCTTGAGCACGGCGAGGTCGAGATCCGGCTCGGCCGCCTCGATCGAGATCTGGGCCGCGCTGGTGCTGTTGAGTTCCCGCAGGAAGGCATACTCCTTGGCCTTGGTCTTCACGACATAGGCGTAGCCCATGCAGAGATGGATCGCGGTGGGTCCTTCGACGCCGTGCAACGCGCGCTCGATGGCCTCGAGCGCGAAGCCGCGCGCCTTCTCGGCGTTGGGCGACAGATACGGCTCGTCGATCTGCAGCACGTCGATGCCGGCGGCCTTGAGGTCCTTGAGCTCGGCGTTGACCGCGTCGGCATAGGCCATCGCCAGCTTGCGGTCGTCGCCGTAATGCTCGTCCTTGGCCAGCATGGTCATGGTGAACGGACCGGGCACCGTGATCTTGGTCGCGCGCTCGGTATTGGCGCGCAGGAAGCGCGCGGCCTCGACCTCGACCGGCGCGCGCCGCCTGATCGGGCCGACGACGCGCGGCACCTCGGTCGGCTTGCCGGTACGGCCCAGCACGACGCCCGGCTTGTCGAGGTCGATGCCCTCGAGCGCATTGGCGAAATGGTTGAAGTAGCTCTCGCGTCGCACCTCGCCGTCGGTGAGGATGTCGAGGCCGGCGCGCTCCTGGTCACGAATCGCCAGCAGCACGGCGTCGTCCTGCGCCTGACCGCGTAGGTCATGTGGCTGACGCCAGACGCTCTCCATGCGCGTGCGCGGCGGACCATGCGCGAGCAGCTCGGCCTTGTCGACCAGCCAGTCCGGCTGCGGGTAGCTGCCGACCAGGGTCGTGGGAATCAACGGCAACGCCATGCGCTTGCTCTTCCTTCGTGGGCCGCCACATTCTATAGGCTTGGGCAAGAAGTTGCAGGGGGTATCGGGGGATCACATGACTCCGGAACAAATCGGGCTGGTGCGAACGAGCTTCGCGCAGGTGGTGCCGATCCGCGAACCGGTGGCTGAGCTCTTCTACGGCCGGCTGTTCGAGCTCGATCCATCGCTGCGACCGCTGTTCAAGGGCGACATGAAGGAACAGGGCATCAAGCTGATGGCGATGATCGGCACCGCTGTCGGCGGACTCGACAATCGAGAGAGCCTCGATCCCGCGCTGCGGGCGCTGGGCCAACGCCATATCGGCTACGGCGTCGCGGCCGCGCACTACGACACCGTCGCCAGCGCCCTGCTCTGGACGCTGGAGCGAAGCCTCGGCGCAGCGTTCACCGCGGACGTAAGGGCGGCATGGATCGCAGCCTACGGCGTTCTGGCCGGCGCCATGATCGACACCGCCGCCGCCTAGCCTGTCCGACCATCGGGGCCCCCCATGACAACAGACATCTCGCGTCGCGGCCTCGTGCGACTGGTCGGTCGCGCCGGTGGCGCCATCGCCGTGCGCAATACGCTGGGCGCCATGGGCCTGCTGGCGCCGGCAACCGCCTGCTCCGACGTGCGGTTGGCGCAAGGCTCCGGTAGCGGCGTACGCGTCGTGATACTGGGCGCCGGCATCGCCGGCATGGTCGCGGCGCACGAGCTGGCGAAGGCCGGCTATGACGTGCGCATCCTCGAGGCGCGCTCGCGCCCCGGCGGCCGGATATGGACCCTGCGCGCCGGCGATCGCCTCGACGAGGTCGGCTCCAGCCAGCGCGTCGAATGGCGCGCCGATCGCGACACCTATTTCAACGCCGGCGCCGCGCGACTGCCGCACCACCACCAGGGCATCCTCGGCTATTGCCGCGAGTTCGGCGTGGCGCTGGAACCCTTCGTCAACGACAACCGCGGCGGGCTGATCCACAACGACGCGGCCTTCGGCGGCCGCCCGCAGTCGCGCCGCCGGATTCAGGCCGACATGCGCGGCGCCATCGCGGCGCTGGCCGCGCGCAGCCTGCCGCCAGGCGCCTCGGCGATGCGTCGCTTGCTGCGCGGCTTCGGCGATCTCGACGCGGCGATGCGCTATGTCGGCTCATCGCGCGCCGGTTTCGAGCGCGCGCCCGGCGCCGGCGGTCAGTCCGCGATCCTGCTCAAGCCGCTGCCGATCGAGGACATCGCGCGCCTGCTGGCCGACGACAATACCGAGACCGGCATGCATTTCCCCGATGGCTGGGAACAGGCGCCGACGATGATGCAGCCGGTGGGCGGCATGGATCGCATCGTCGACGGCTTCGTGCGCTCGGTCGGCCGCATGATCAGCTACGACAGCGAGGTCGTGCGCATCGCGCGCACCGGCGGCCGCGTGCAGGTCGCGGTGCGCGACCGGCGCAGCGGCACGGTCCGCACCATCGAGGCGGATCACGTGATCTGCACCATCCCGCTCACCGTGCTGAAAGGCATCGACACCGATTTCGGCGATCCGGTGCGCCGCGCGATCGCGGCCGGCAGCGGCGTCTACATCCCCGCGGTTAAGGTCGCCTACGAGGCCGAACGCCGCTGGTGGGAGCTCGACCATCACATCTACGGTGGCATCAGCTGGACCAGCCGGGAGATCACGCAGATCTGGTACCCGTCGAGCTCCTTCCACGCCCGCACCGGCGCGATCGTCGGCGCCTATATCTGGGACCATAAGGCGGGCTCCAAGTATTCGGCGATGACCCCGGCGCAGCGTATCGCGGCGGCGGCGGCCGATGCGGAAGCGGTGCATCCCGGCTTCTCCAAGATGGTCGGCAAGGGGCTGACCGTGGCCTGGTCCAACGTGCCCTTCTCCATGGGTGGCTGGGCGGAGTGGGACGACGACAAGGCGGCGCGGCGGGACCACTACCCGGTGCTGGTCGCGGGCGAAGGTCAAGTGCAGTTCGCGGGCGAGCATATGAGCCATATCAACGGCTGGCAGGAAGGCTCGGTCCAGTCGGCCCATATCGCGGTGCGGCGGATCGCCGAGGCGGCGCGCGCCAGGCCAGCCTGAGTCTTTTGACAAGCGGCCGGCGGGGCGCCTAGGCTCCCGGTCGCACGGCTGCTCTCCAATGGAGGAACCCCATGGCCGCCAGTCTGCTCGAGCACTACAACATCTTCTGCAAAGACCTCGGCGCGACCGTCAAATTCTACGAGAAGTACGTCGGCCTGCGCGACGGCGATCGCCCGCCCTTTCCATTCCCCGGCGCCTGGCTCTATGCCGGTGAGCAGGCGGTGGTGCACATCGTCTCCGAGAGCGGCCGCAAGGACCACGGCAGCGGCGCGATCGACCATATCGCCTTCCGCTGCCACGGGCTGAAGGACACGCTTGCCCTGCTGAAGAAGGACAAGGTCGCGCACGAGCTGCGCCAGGTTCCGGCGCGGCCGCTGCAGCAGGTGTTCATCCGCGATCCCGACGGCGTGATGATCGAGATGAATTTCTGGGACGAGCCGGTCGTCGCCAAGCCGCGCAAGGAAGGCGTGATGCACGCCTCCGAGGCGATTTAGATGCGTTTGTCATCCCGAGTGAGTCGAGGGATCTCCCGGAATAGGGAGATTCCTCGCTACGCTCGGAATGACAGCAACTACAGAATCTGAAAGACCTCGTAGATCGGCCCGGTCGCCTCGCGGCGACCGACGCCGACCGCGATGATGCGGTTGAGGAACGAGTACTTCTCCGACGCCGTCTCGAAGCGCGGCGCGATACGGAAATAGTACTCCGAGGGATCGACCTTTTCGCCCTTGGCGAGGCGATCCAGCACCCATTGCGGGCCGTGCCGCAGGCCCCGGTAGCTCATGTAGATCGCGTGGCCGTCGTGCGTCTTGAGCGTCAACCGCACGTCGAGTTCCCACACGCCGTCGGAACGCACGGTGATCCAGTCGCCAGCGGGCGTCGGCAGCACCGTGCCCTTGAGTTCGTCGCCCTCGAAGGTGCCACCGGCGACCGTGGCGATTCGGCGATGGCCATAGGGCGTGACACCCATGTCCTCCATGGTGCCAACCGCCAGCTTGATGGTGAAGAGACGGGCGCTATTGAGTGTCGGTTCGGACATTGTCGGTTTCTTTCCTAGCTCTTCGATCCGCCGGCGAGCTTCGGCTCCACCGTCTCAACCGGCGCGCCGGCCTTCTTCCAGGCGCCGAAGCCGCCCTCGATGTGCGCCACGGGAGTGAGACCCATATCCTGCGCCGTCTTGGCGGCCAGGGCCGAGCGCACGCCGCCGGCGCAGAACAGGACGAACTTGTCGCCGCTGGCAAAGAACGGTTTGTGGTATGGGCTGCCAGGATCGATCCAAAACTCCAGCATGCCGCGCGTGACGTTGATCGCGCCCGGCACGCCGCCGTCGCGCCAGATCTCGCGCGGATCGCGCAGGTCGATGAAGGTCACGCCCTTCTGGCCGTGCAGCGCCTTGGCCTGATCGACGTTCAGCGTCTCGACCTCCTTCATCGATTCGTCGAACATCTGCTTCACGCTGCGTTTGATTTCCAGCGGCATTCGTCTCTCCTTACGCCACGGCCTGGTCGATGGCCCGCTCCAGCACGGCGCACATCGTCTCGATCTCGTCGTCGCCCGATATGAACGGCGGGCCCAGCATCAAGAGGTCGGTCACACCGATACCGCCGGGATAGACCCACACGTTGTTGTCGAGCGCGTACTTCATCGCCTTGTTGGTCACGGTGCCGGGCGCCGCGAAGGGCTCCAGCGTCTCGCGATCCTTCACCACCTCGACGCCCCACAGCATGCCGCGACCGCGCACCTCCGCGACGTTGGGATGCTGCTTCAGCCGCTGCAGGCGCCGCTCCAGCTTCTCGCCAGCGGCCCTGGCCTTCGCCAGCATGTCCTCGTCGCTCATGATCTTGAGCACCGCGTCGGCGGCGGCGCAGGCGGCGGGATGGGCGCTGTAGGTGTAGAACATCGGCGCGTCGCCGATGCGCGCCAGCGGCTCGGCGATACGGTCTGCGGCGAACAGACCGCCGATCGGCGCGTAGCCGCCGCTCATGCCCTTGGCCGAGACCATGACGTCGATCTCGATACCCTCGGCCTCGTGCGCGAAGCGCGGGCCGGTGCGGCCGAAGCCCGAGATCACCTCGTCGGCGATCAGCACGATGTCGTGGCGATTGCAGATTTCGCGCAGGCGCTTCCAGTAGCCCTGGGGCGGCACCAGCGCGCCGCCGCTGCTGCCGACCACCGGCTCGGCGATGATGCCGGCGATCGTGTCGGCGCCTTCGCGCTGGACGATGGCCTCGATCTCGTCGACGCAGGCGATGTCGCAGGTCGGATAGGTCTTGCCCAACGGACAGCGCAGGCAGTAATGCGCCGGCGCCTTGGGCGTCTCGCGCGCCATGCCCTTGATCGCCGCGCGCCGCGCCGTATGGCCGCCGATCTCCAAGGTGGCGATCGTCGCGCCATGATACGAGAAGCTGCGGCCGATCACCTTCCAGCGCGCGGTATTACCCTTGGCCACGTGATACTGCCGCGCCAACTTCACCGCCGCCTCGACCGCTTCCGACCCGCCGCTGGCGAGGAAGATTCGCGTGAGGTTCTTCGGCAGCCAGTCGCGCTTCAGCCGCTCGACCAGCTTCGCGCGCTCCGGCGTCACGAAGGGCGGGATCGCGTAGGCCAGCGCCGACGACGCCTTGGCCATCGCCGCGCCCGGCTCGGGCCGACCATGACCGATATTGACCAGCATCGCCCCGCCGCCAGCATCGAGGATGCGCCGACCGTCCGACGTGATCAGATGACAGCCTTCGGCGCCGACGATCTCCACCGCCATCGGCCAGGGGGTGAACGGCCAAGCGGGCTTGGTATCAGGCATGACTCGGCCTCTTGCCTTCCCCCGCCACCGGGCGAAGGTAGTGGAAGTTGATCATCACATCCCACCGATGCAGAGGTACTTCGACTCGAGATACTCGTCGATGCCGTACTTCGAGCCCTCGCGGCCCAGACCGGACTCCTTGACGCCGCCGAACGGGCCGACCTCGTTGGAGATGATGCCGGTGTTGATGCCGACCATGCCGCTTTCGATCGCCTCGGCGACGCGCCAGACGCGGCCGATGTCGCGGCTGTAGAAATACGCCGCCAGGCCGAACTCCGTGGCGTTGGCCAGCCGCACGGCGTCGGCCTCGGTCTGGAACTTCACCAGTGGCGCCACCGGGCCGAAGGTTTCCTCGCGCATGATCAGCATCGACTCCGAGACGTTGGTCATCAGGGTCGGCTCGAAGAACGTGCCGCCATTGCCGTGGCGATGGCCGCCGACCACGACCTTGGCGCCCTTGCCCAGCGCGTCGGCGACATGCTGCTCGACCTTGGCGACGGCGGCATCGTCGATCAGCGGGCCCTGGTTGACGCCGGCCTCCAGCCCGTCGCCGACCTTGAGCTTGCGCACCGCCACGGCGAGCTTCTCGGCGAAGGCGTCGTAGACGCCCGCCTGCACGAAGAAGCGGTTGGCGCAGACACAGGTCTGGCCGGTATTGCGGTACTTCGAGAGGATCGAGCCCTCGACCGCGGCGTCGAGATCGGCGTCGTCGAAGACGATGAACGGCGCGTTGCCGCCCAGCTCAAGCGAAATCTTCTTCACCGTGCCGGCGCAGGCCGCCATCAGTTTCTTGCCGATCTCGGTCGAGCCGGTGAAGGTCAGCTTGCGCACCGTGGGGTTCGACGTCATCTCGTTGCCGATCTCACCGGCATCGCCGGTGACGACCGACAGCAGCCCCGCCGGCACGCCGGCGCGCTCCGCCAGCACCGCCATGGCCAGCGCCGAGAACGGCGTGAGCTTGGCCGGCTTCACCACCATCCCGCAGCCCGCCGCGAGCGCCGGACCGGCCTTGCGCGTGATCATCGCCGCCGGGAAGTTCCACGGCGTGATCGCCGCACAGACGCCCACCGGCTGCTTGAGTACCACCAGCCGCCGGTCGCGCGCCGGGCTCTGCAGCACGTCGCCGTCGACGCGCTTGGCCTGCTCGGCGAACCACTCGATGAACGAGGCGGCGTAGGCGACCTCGCCCTTGGCCTCGGCCAGCGGCTTGCCCTGCTCGCTGGTCATGATCACGCCGAGGTCCTCGACATTGGCCATCATCAAATCGTTCCAGCGCCGCAGGATCACCGCGCGCTCCTTGCCGGTCATCGCCGCCCAGCTCTTCATCGCGGTCTCGGCGGCGGCGATGGCGCGGCGCGTCTCGGCCGAGCCCATGCGGGGTACAGTGCCCAAGGGCGCGCCGGTCGCAGGATTGCGCACCGCATGCGTGCGCCCGTCATCGGCGTCGACCCATTTGCCGGCAACATAGGCCTGCTCGCGGAACAGATCCGCGTCCTTCAGCCGCGCGCGCAATCCGCCATCGGTCTTGGTCAAGGTGTCGGGCATGGCGTCCCTCCGTGTTTGGCGTCGCGGCGCATTATAGGACACGCCGCTTTCAAATGTCGCCCAACAGCGTCAGCACGCGCCGCCGCTGCGTCTCGTTGATCATCGAGGCCAGCAGGCGCCGCGCCCGCGCCGGATCGCCGGCGAGCACCAGGCCGCACGCCACGTTGGCCGCGATCTCCTCGCGTAGCGGGCGTGCGACGATCAGGCCGGCAAGGTCGAGCACGCGCCCAATCGTGGCGGAGCTCAGCGGCACCAGGCGCAGGAAACCAGCCAGCTCATGGTCGAAGCGCGGCGGCAGGCGGCCGCTGTCGAGCAGGCGATGCACCGCGGCGTCGGCGATCTCGATCGCCTTCAGCACATCCGAATGCACCAGCCGCCCGGCGCGATCGAGCTCGCTACGGAGCCGGTCGATCGGCGCGCTTAGGCGCTCGGCCAACGCGGCGGCCGCGGCCACGTAGCCCGCCTCGCGAAGATCGGCGATCATCTTGACCGGCTCGATATCCACCTTGCGATCGGCCAGCGCCTCGACGATAGCCGGCGGTACCGACTCGATGTGGCCGGCGCGCAGCAGCTCGAAGAAGGGCCAGGCATTGCCCGCCGCGATGGCCTCCAGCATCAGCGCCATCATCCGCTCGGTCCGGCCCAGCACGGCATAGCCCGCGATCAGCGACTCGATGACCGGCCCGACTCCGTCGGGCAGGTCGCGCAGGAGCAGCTCCGTCGCCTCGAGCAGGCCGATGTCTCGGTCGGCGCAGGCGATGGCGATGAACTCCTGGGCGATCTCGAAGCGGCCGCGCCGCACCTTGCGTACCTTGAAAGCGCGCTCGATCATCGCCTGACGATAGTCGGGGTGCGCCGCCAGCCGACCGATCAGCAAGGGCCGCCACTGCTTCAGGTCACGGTGGTCGAGCAGGCTGATCGCCGCCTCGGGCCACTGGGCGACCCGCTCGAGGATCTGTCGCATCTCGGCGCGCACGACATCCCGTTCGGCCTGGCGCGTCTCCTCGGCGCCGGGCAGATGCCGTACGTTGGCCCAGCGGCGGTCGACGCGGTCGAGCGCGCCGACGATACGCCACCACTGCATCATCACCGCGCGCTGCGCGCTTTCGATATCGCCGGCCGCGCGCGCCGTGGCGAGCTCGCGCTCGAAGGCGACCTCCCACGGCTCATCGCGGACCATCACACCCTGCCGGCGTCGACGACGTAGAGCTGGCTGGTACAGGCCGCCGCCTCCTCGCTGGCGAGAAAGACGGTGACCTTCGCCAGATCGTCGGGCACCAGCCAGCGCTTGAGGCACTGGATTTCCATCTGCCGCGCCTCGGACTCGGGCTTGATCCAGAGCCTCTCCTGGCGCTCGGTGCGCACCCAGCCCGGCGCGATCGAATTGGCGCGGATATTGAATTGGCCGTAGTCGCGCGCCAGCGAACGCGTCAGGCCGATCACAGCGGACTTCGCCGCCGTGTAGATCGCCATGCCGCCCATGCCGCTCATCCACGAGACCGAGGAGTAGTTGACGATCGCCCCGCCGCCGGCCGCCTTCATGTCGGGCAGCACCGCCTGGGCGGCGAAGAACTGATGCTTGAGGTTCACCGCGATGCGCTGATCGAAGTATTCAGGCGTCACCTCCTCGGTGGCGTGGCGGTCGTCGTGCGCGGCGTTGTTGACCAGCACCGTGATCGGCCCGAAGGCGTCGCGGATTTCGCCGATACCGGCGCGTAGCGCCGCCGTATCGGTGACGTCGGCACGCACATACTTCACCGTCGCGCCGCCTCTGGACAGCTCGTCGGCGAGAGAGCGCGACGGCGCGTCGGCGATGTCGATGAAGCCGACCTTCGATTTCTGTCGAGCGAAGGCGCGCACGATCGCGGCCCCGATGCCGCTGCCACCGCCGGTGATCAGCACCGTGCGTCCTTCCAGATCGGGATAGATCGCGCCGCCGGCCATGCCGCCCTCCCTATTCGTGGTCTCAGGCTAGCACGCCGGACCGCGGACATATCGCGCGCTTGTCGAGCGCGGCTCGGCGCGTCATCCTCGTCAGATCGAAGCGGGAGGTCCGCATGGTTCGCGCAATTCGGCCGCTGATCGCGCTGGCGCTGCTTCTCGCGGCGGCCAGCGCCGCATTGGCCCAGTTCGGCCCGTCGCCGCAAACGCAGCCCTATCCTCAGCAGCCCTATCCACAGCAGCCGGGCAGCCGCAATACCGGGCCGTTCGGTCCGTCGCCGCAAACGCAGCCCTACCCGCAGCAGCCCTACCCGCAGCGGCCCTACCCGCAGCAACCCTACTACCCGCAGCAGCCCTATCCAACGCACGGACAGGTCTCGCTGGTCGGCGTGTGAAGCACGACCCTCTATGACACGCAGGGCCGCGCCATTGCCTCGATCTTTCTTCAGTTCTCACCCGACGGCCGCTACCACCGACGCATGCTGGTGCCGGCTGGTCAGACCGACGTCTTCGGCGTCTGGCAGTACGACGCGCAGAACTCGATCCTGCACAGCCAGGCTCGGGACTACGCGCCCAGGACTCTCCCGCCAACCGAGCCGATGGGCCAGACCTACTCGCTGCGCGTTCAGTGGGTCAGCGCCAACCACTTCATCACCCAGGACGTCAGCGGCCCGATCCGCTGGGTGCGCCAGCAGTAGCGCTCACCGTCCGAGATTGGTGATCTGCACCCGGCGATTGAGCGGGTCGCTGGGGCTGCCGGCGTTGAGCGGCTTGCTGCTGCCGTAACCCATGGCGCTCAACCGTTCAGGCGCGATGCTGTGCTTGGCGATCAGGTAGTCGCGCACGGCATTGGCGCGCTGTGTCGACAGACGAAGGTTGTATTCGCCGTCGCCGGTGGCGTCGGAATGGCCGGCGATCTCGAAGCGATAGGCGGCGAGCTTGGGGTCGGTCAGCGCGGTACCCAGCTTGTCGACCAGGGCGATGCCGACGGCGTCGAGCTTCGCCGAATCGATCTCGAACTGGATGCGCATATCGATGGTCGGCGGCGCCTCGATGGTGACGCGACCGCGGGTCAGCGAGCGCGGCGTGCCGCCGGGCGGCGGCGGGGTCAGCTTGTCGACAATGTCCGACGAGCTCGGCGATGATGGCGGCGGCTTGGCGCTGCCTTGTGCGAGCGCGCCCGACACCGTGACAAGTAGCAGCGACACGGCGAGCGCGAAGAGTTGGCGCATGGCTCCTCCTAGCATCTAACGGAGCTTTATTTTACCAGAATCCCGGGCGGAGCGCACGGGTCGGTCAGGGATAGTTCAGCAGCGTGTCAATGACCTGGTCGATCAGCCTGCGCGCGTCCGATCGCACCGCCAGCCGCACCGGCGGCACGGTCAAATGGCGCGCCCCGCGCACGTCGCAGACCGTGGCGCCCCTGGTATGGATGCCGGCGCACTCGACCCGGACGATGGCGCCATCGGTCTCGAGCAAAGCCTCGTCGACATAGGGTACCAGCGCGCAGACATCGTGCATCGAGGCCACGGCGCGCGCGAAGACGGCGCGCTGCCGCGCCAAATAGAACGACACCAGATCAGCGATCACGCCCGCGACGCGCCGGCCGCTGGCCCGCAGCCGCGCGATGTCGGCATCGTCGAAGCCGGTGCGGCGCGTGACGTCGAGGCCGACCATGCGGATCGGCACGCCGCAGCCGAACACCACAGCCGCCGCTTCGGGGTCGCAGTAAATGTTGAACTCCGCCGCGGGCGTGACGTTGCCGCCGGCGGCCGAGCCGCCCATCACGGTGATCTCGCGCAACCACGTCCTGAGCTTCGGTTCGCGCTTGAGCGCGACCGCGACATTGGTCTGCGGGCCGATCACCGCGAGGATCAGCTCGCCCTGGTGGCGACGCGCGCTCTCGATGATGAAGTCGACGGCATGCGCGTCGATCGGCTTGCGCGTCGGCGGCGGCAGGTCGTGGCCGTCGAGCCCGCTCTTGCCGTGGACATGCGCCGCGTCGACCGTGGCCCCTACCAGCGGTTGGGCGAAACCCTCGGCGAGCGGCACGTCGATGCCGCCCAGCTCGAGCAGGGCGAGCGCGTTGCGCGTGCTGTTGGCCAGCGAGCTGTTGCCGTGCGTGGTCGTGACGCCCACGAGATCGAAATGCCGCGCGCCGAAGAGCAGCGCCACGGCGTCGTCGTGGCCGGGATCGCAGTCGATGAGAAGCTTGGGTCTGGTCATCGAGCCAGATACTGCACGAGACGATCCGTCACGTCGCGCGCCGTCGTCGGCATCGCTGCGCACCTGGATTGAAAATTCGCTGGAGTGCTTCGGCCCGGCGGCGGAGCGATGGTGGGCGCGGCAGGGATTGAACCTGCGACCCCACCCATGTCAAGGGTGTGCTCTCCCGCTGAGCTACGCGCCCCCAAAGGGGCATGCTCCACCGCGCCGGACCGAAGCGGGCGGTGCTGTAACGCATCGCTTCCGGGTTGGCAAGTCGCGCCCCGGCGGTCGCCGCGGATGACGGCGTCATCGATTCGGTCTAATCAGGTCGCATGGAATCGAGTCCCGCCGCGCAGCCATCGCCGCCGATCGAGATCGACCGTCCGGTGGCCCAGACGCTGCCGGTGGTGTTGGCCTCGCCGCATAGCGGCCGCGCCTATCCCACCGATTTCCTGAGCCAGACCCATCTCGAGATGGCCGTGCTGCGACGCGCCGAGGACGCCTATGTCGACGACCTGTTCGCGCTCGCGGCGAAGTCCGGCGTGCCGATGCTCAAGGCGCTCTATCCGCGGTCCTTCGTCGACGCCAACCGCGAGGCCTACGAAGTCGACCCCGCGATGTTCGACGGCGCCCTGCCCGGCCACGCCAACACGCGCTCGCCACGCGTCGCCGCCGGCCTGGGCTGCCTGCCGCGTGTCGCCTTCGACGGCCAGCCACTCTACCGCCGCCGTCTGCCGGTGGCCGAGCTTGAGCGCCGCCTGGCCTGGTACTACCGGCCCTACCACGCCGCCTTGCGCAGGCTGATCGACGAAACCTTGGAGCGCTTCGGCCATTGCGTCCTGGTCGATTGCCATTCGATGCCGTCCAACTCGCCGGTCGGGCTGGGCGGCAAGGGCGGCAGGGTCGACTTCGTCCTCGGCGACAACCATGGCGCCGCCTGCGCGCCGGCGCTGATCGGCCTGGCCGAGGGCTGGTTGCGGGTCCGCGGGTACCGGGCCGTGCGAAACCAGCCCTATGCCGGCGGCTTCACCACCCAGCACTACGGCGCACCCGGCCGCAGCGTCCATGTCCTGCAGGTCGAGATCAACAGGGCGCTCTATATGGACGAGGCAGCGATGCGCCCGCATGCCGGCTTCGCCGCCCTGTCGCGCCACCTCGCCGAGTTCGTCGAGGATGTCGGCCACGCCACCCTGGGTCACTCCGCCTTCGCCGCCGAATAGGCGTCTCGAGGACGAAAAAAAGGCGGTGTCAAAGACACCGCCCGAGTTTTAGGGAGGAAACGCCCAAGACGGGCATTACGGCAAACAAAGAAGTCGTCGAAACGACGTTTGCCGTGACACAGATATGGTGCGTCTGCGAAGGCGTGGCAAGAGGAAAATAACGCTGTAGTTTCAGGATATAAACGCCTGTTTACCGTGCAGACTCTGTGTTTTATTTTTGCAACGCAGCAGGAATTCTCGTGCGAGCCCTGCGCATCTCCATACGACCCATGCCAGGGTGAGGCTGTTCGTTGACCGCCGGCACGGGCACGATTGGTCGGGATTTCGTCGACTAATCAAGGAGTTCGCGGATGGCCCGCAAGATCGTCATCGCCATGATGATGCACGAGACCAACACCTTCTCGCCGGTGCCGACGCCGCTCGGCTCGTTCGGACCAAATGGGCCACTGGTGGGCACGGCGGCGATCGCCGAGGCCGAAGGCACCAACACCACGATCGGCGGCTTCATCAACGTGGCGCGGCGGATTGGCGCGGAGATCGCCGTCCCGATGTCGGCCAGCGCCCATCCCTCTGGCTATGTCGACAAGGACGCCTACGAGCGGATGAGCGCGGCGATCTTGGAGGGGATCGGCAAGGGCTGCGACGCGGTGTTCCTCGCCCTGCATGGCGCCATGGTCGCCGAGCATCTCGACGACGGCGAGGGTGAACTGTTGCGCCGCATCCGCGCGATGGCGCCCGCGCTGCCGATCGCAGTCGGGCTGGATTTCCATACCCAGCTCACGGCTGACATGGTCGAGAACTGCGACGTCATCGCCGGCTATCGTACCTACCCGCATATCGACATGGGCCACACCGGCGAGCGCGCCGGCAATACGCTGGTTCGCATGCTCGACGGCGAGGTCGCGCCGAAGATGGTCTGGGGCGTGCGGCCGATGCTGACCAGCTCGCTGGTCCATACGCCCTCGCGCCAGCCCATGAAGGACATCATGGACATGGCCAACCTGGCCGAGGATTCCGGCCAGGTGCTCAACGCCTCGGTGTTCGGCGGTTTCCCGCAAGCAGATATCCCGCACCTCTCCTGCTCCGCCGTGATCGTCTGCGACAAGCGCACGGCCGAGGGCGAGATCCTGCTGAACCGCCTGCTCGACATGGCCTGGGACCGGCGCGAGGCCTTTCTCTATAAGGGCGCGCCGCTCGCCCAACAGGTCGCTGGCGCCAAGACGCTCGATGGCGGGCCGATCATCCTCGCCGACCATGGCGACAACACCGCCTCGGGCGGCACGCAGGACGTCATGAGCGTGGTCGAAGAGGCGATGAAGCAAGGCCTGCGAGACGTCTGCGCCGGGCCGATCTGGGATCCCGCCGCGGTGGCCAAGATGATCGAGGCCGGCATCGGCGCGACGGTAAGTCTCGAGCTCGGCGGCAAGGTCGACATGCCGCAGCTCAACCTCAGAGGCAAGCCGCTGAAGGTCAGCGGCAAGGTCAAATGCGTCACCGACGGCGAGTTCGTCGTCACCGGGCCGATGGCCACCGGCACCAAGGTGCGTATGGGCCGTACCGCCGTGCTCGACACCGGCACGATGCAGATCGTCGTCTCGGAGAAGCGCAGCGAACCCTACGATCTGGGCGTCTTCACCCATTGCGGCATCGACCCACGCCGCAAGAAGTACGTCATCATCAAGTCGCGCCAGCACTTCCGCGCAGGCTTCGAGCCGATCGCCAAGCACATCGTGATGTGCGACGGCGATGGCTGCACCAGCTCCGACCTCGCGCTGTTCACCTACGTCAACCGGCGCAAGCCGATGTACCCCTTCGAGCCCGATCTACAGCTTGGCCGCAACGAGGCGTGATGTACTCTTCCCCAAGCCAGCGACGGAGAACACGGATGCTCAGAACGGCTTTGGTGTCGATCGCGATTGTCGGGCTCGCGCTCGCCGGCGGGCCGGCGTGGGCGGCGGAACGCTGGGTCGGCACCTCCACGGGGCAGGACGCCAGTGCCGGCACCTGCGTCACCGTATCATTCGACCTGACGATCGACGGCGCCACCATTGGCGGCTCGGCGACCTCGCCCGGTCGCCGTCAGATCCATTGGACCGTTTCCGGCCGGCGCGACGGCCAGTCGATCAACCTCGAGACCACGCACCGCGAGAACGTCGACGACGCTCGCCTCCAGCGCATCCGCTGGACCGGCCGCATCGCCGGCGATCGCCTGGAACTGACCCAGAACGGTCAAAGCGCGTCGTGCGCCACGCCACGCACCGCGCTACTGCGCCGATCCTGACATCCAACCGACTTCGCCCGGAGCCTGACAGCCGATGACCGCCTATGACCTTGTTCTTCGCAATGGCACGCTGATCGACGGCAGCGGCGCGCCGCGCCGTGGCGCCGATGTCGCCGTCAAGGGCGACCGCATCGTCGCGGTCGGCCTGCCCGGCTCGCTCAGGGGCGACAACGAGGTCGACGTATCGGGCAAGGTGGTGGCGCCGGGCTTCATCGACGTGCACACGCACGACGACACGGCGCTGATCGAGAATCCCTCGATGGCGATGAAGGCCAGCCAGGGCGTGACGACGGTGGTCTGCGGCAATTGCGGCTTCAGCCCGGCGCCGTACAGCGGCCCCAAGCCGGCGCCGCACAATCTGTCGCTGATCGTCAAGCAGGAGCGTTTCCTGACGCAGAGCTTCGCCGCCTTCGCCGAGCTGGTCGAAGCGGCGCGCCCCTCGATCAACGGCGCCTTCCTGATCGGCCACGCTACCTTGCGCTACAGCGTGCTGGGCAGCGACCTCGACCGCGCGGCCACCGCCGCCGAGACGGCGCGCATGCGCGACATGCTCGACAACGCGCTGGGCGACGGCGCGGTCGGCATGTCGAGTGGGCTGTTCTATCCGCCGGCGGCGCACGCCACGACTGACGAGGTGGCCGAGGTCGCCGCCCCGCTGGGCCGACACGGCGCGGTCTACACCGCGCACATGCGCGACGAGGGCAACGACATCCTGGCGGCGATGGATGAGACCTTCGAGATCGGCCGGCGCGCCGGCGCTCAGGTGGTGGTGTCGCACCACAAATGCGCCAGCCGGCAGAATTTCGGCCGCATGCGCGAAACATTGCCGAAGTTCGACCAGGCGATGAAAGACTGGCCGATCGCATTCGACGTCTATCCCTACGTCGCGGGCTCGACCATCCTGCGCAAGGAGATGCTCGATCGCGCCGACAAGGTGATGGTCACCTGGTCGGAGGCGATGCCTTCGGCGGGCGGTCGCGACCTGAAGGATATCGCCGCCGAGTTGGGGTGTTCGATCTACGATGCGGCCGACCGCCTGCAGCCAGCCGGCGCGATCTACTGGCAAATGAGCGAGGACGATGTCCGCAAGGCGTTGTCGCATCCCCAGGCGATGATCGGCAGCGATGGCCTGCCGCTCGACCAGCATCCGCACCCGCGGCTGTGGGGAACCTTCCCGCGCGTGCTCGGCCACTATAGCCGCGATCTCGGCCTGTTCCCGCTCGAGGACGCGGTACGACGCATGACGTCGCTGTCGGCCAAGACCTTCGGCCTGGCGAAGCGTGGCCTGGTGCGCGAGGGTCACTACGCGGATATCTGCGTCTTCGATCCGACGACGGTGATCGACACGGCGACGTTCGAGGAACCGATCAAGCCGGCGCGGGGCATCGTGCTCACCCTGTGCAACGGCGTCGTGGCGTGGCAGGGCGGGCATCCGGCGCTGGGTGGCGGCGGCCGGGTCCTGCGCCTCAAGGACCTGAAGAAGGAGGCGGCCTGATGCGAACCAACCCTCTGATGCGCGCGGCCCTGGCCCTATCGCTTCTCTTGTGCGCGGCCCCGTCCCTGGCCCAGCGAACCCCTACGCCGGTGCAGGCGCAGACGCCGGCGGCCCGGCCGATCGAACCGCAGCGCGCCGACGACCCCGATGCGCCGACGCTCGCCGCCAGCCTGCGCGCCGGCTACCAGATCCGGACCGCCGTGCAGACGGTCGAGGCCAATCCGTTAATCTTCATTCAGAAGGACAGCTCTGCCCGGGTCTGCCGTGCGCCCATGCCCCGCGAAGGCGCGATCGCGCCCCGATACGCAACGGATTTCGGCAGCTATCGGTGCAGCGAGATCAAATAGGCATTGGCGGTTGACCAACTATTCCCGGTGGGTCGGAAAATCGGGCCTACTAGTTATCGTGGAATCTTGATATAGTCTCGTCCGCGTCCGGTCTCGCCGTGGGACCGGAGTGTACCCTCGCGGGGGGGAGAAGACCCAATGAAAGACCTGTTCTTCAGCTTCGAAGGCCGGATCAACCGCGCCAAGTTCTGGCTCGGTACCCTCGGCCTGTTCGTGGGCTACATGATCCTCGCCGGCATCAGCGCCGCGACGATGAGCAAGGATGGCAGCATGGGCGTCATCGGCATCGTGATCCTGATCATCTACATCGCGATGATCTGGCCATCCGTGGCGATCGGCGTGAAACGCTTCCACGACCGCGACAAGTCGGGCTGGTGGGTGCTGATCGCCCTCGTACCGTTCATCGGCGGTCTCTGGTACCTGATCGAGTGCGGCTTCCTCGAAGGCACCAAGGGCCCGAACAAGTTCGGCCCCGACCCGCTGGCGACCGCCTAGGCGGCGAACGGGTCCGGCACGAAGGGCCACTGTTTCCTGGGCGCCTTCGTGTAGGTCATGGAGCGGAAGTCCGGCGCCACGGCGCCGGGCACCGCCACGTAGAGAATCTCCGATGCCACCGGCGCGTACTCCGCGTGGAAGTGCTGCATCGACTTCACCACCACGACTTTGCGCATCGATGGGTCGACGCCGACATTGGTGAAAGCGTCGACGCTCTTGCATTGCGCGCGCAGCGTGCTGCAGACGACGGCAATGCCGTCGACCTCGAAGGCCGCCATGTCACCCATCGGCACGCGCGAGCCGCCGAAGCCATGCGTGGTGGCGTCGCGCTTCAGGCCGATCACCTTGGCACGCAGGTCGAGCGCCGGTCCCGACATCACACCCAGCTTGCCGCCGATGCGCACGTCGACCTCGGCGCCCTCGCCGACCTCGAAGGCGATGCGTACCGCCATGGGATCCCAGAACGTGGCGATGGCGCCGTCCTTGATGCCGCGCTCGCGCATCGCCTGGAGAATGAAAGTCGAGTCGCTGGCGCCGCCGCCGCCGGCGTTGTCGGAAACGTCGGCGATCACCAGCGGCTTGGGCAGGTTGTGCGAGGCGGCGCGCGCCATGGCTTGGTCGAGCGTAGCGTAAGGCGGCTGGGTCTCGGCGCGCATGGCGTAGAACTCCCGGCCCAGCTCGGTCGCCAACCGTTCGGCCTTGGCCCGGTCGCCATCCGCCACGACCAGCAGCTTGCTGCCCATGTCGGGGACATCGGCCCACGGAAAGCCGTGGATCACCGAGACCGACAGCACGCCATCCTTGCCCTCGAGCGCCGCACACTTGTCGACGAAACCCCGCATCGGCTGGCGCGTGGTGTGGAACAGGCCGACGGTACGGCAGTCGTACCAGCCCATCACCGGCCTGGCGCCGCGATCGAACACCGCCTCGAGGATGGTGAAGACCTCCTCGGCGCGCTCCTTTACGTCGATGTGGGGATACTCCTTGAACAGCACGATCCAGCTCGCGTTGTCGAGCTTGAGCGGGCCGACATTGCCATGCAGGTCGAGCTCGACGCCGATCGGCGTGTCGGGACCGACGACGCGCCTGACATGCGCCAGCAGGTCTCCCTCGGCGTCGTCGTAGCCCTCCGCCACCATCGCGCCATGCAGCGACAGCAACACGGCGTCGACCGGCAGCGCCGCCTTCAGGTCGGCGATGATCTCGTCGCGGAAGGACTCATAGACCTTCTTCACCGTCTTGCCGGCGGGCTGGGCGAAGGCGCACAGGCTCTCGACGATGGTCCAGCCGCGTGCCTCGGCGCGCTTGCGCCACACCGCGAGCGGCAGGCCGAACATCGGCACCCGATCGCCGTAGCTGGCCTTGCGGAAGAGGCAGGTCTCCTCGAACAGGCGGAGTCCGGTTGGCAGGGAGGAGAAGGTGTTGGTCTCGGTGCCGAGCGTGGCGGTGAAGATCTTGCGCGTCATGCCTCGTTCCTTACCTGTCATCCCGAGCGCAGCGAGGGATCCGGACAGTTCCTAGATCCCTCGCTGCGCTCGGGATGACAGAGGAGCTAGGCCGCCTCGAACTTCCCGAACTCCCAGTCGCGGCCGGGCGCGGCGGCGAGCAGCGACTTGGTGTAGGGGTGCTGCGGGCGCAGAAAGACGTCGGCGACCGGGCCGTACTCGACGACGATGCCCTTCTCCATCACCGCGACCTCGTGGCAGACCTGCGCCGCCACCCGCAGATCGTGGGTGATGAACAGCATGGCGAGATTGAGCCGCTGGCGGATCTCGTCGAGCAGGTCGAGCACCTGCGCCTGCACCGACACGTCGAGCGCCGAGACCGCCTCGTCGGCGATCAGCAGCTCGGGCTCCATGGCGAGCGCACGCGCGATGCAGATGCGCTGGCGCTGGCCGCCCGAGAATTGGTGCGGATAGCGGTCGAGCGAGTCGGGGTCGAGCCGCACCGTCTCCATCAGCTTGCGCGCCCGTGCCCAGGCTTCCGACCGTTCCATGCCGAAGTTCATCGGCCCCTCGATGATCGAGTCGCCGACGGTGCGCCGGGGGTTGAGCGAACGATAGGGATCCTGGAAGACGATCTGAATGCGCCGGCGGTGGCGGCGCAGCAGGCGCTGCGGCATCAGCGCGACGTCGTCCTCGCCCAGCCGCACGCGGCCTTCGGTGGGATCGATCAGCCGCGCGATGCAGCGCGCCACGGTCGATTTGCCGGAGCCGGATTCGCCGACGATGCCGACCGATTCGCCCTGGCGTATCTCGATGTTGACCTTGTCGGCCGCCTTCACCGAATGGCCTTTGCTGAACAGGCTGCCGCCGCCGTAAATCTTGGTCAGGTTCTCGGTGCGCAGCACCAGCTTGGACTCGGTGGCGCGTGGCCGCTCGGCGGGATGCATGCTGGGCACCGAGGAGATCAGCATCCGCGAATAGGGATGCTTGGGCCGCAGCAGGATATCGTCGGTCGGACCCATCTCGACCAGTTCGCCCAGGCGCAGCACGGCGACCCGGTGGGCGATCTCCCGCACGACGCCGAAATCGTGCGTGATGAAGAGCACACCCATGCCCTTGTCGCGCTGGATGTCCTTGATCAGTTGCAGGATCTGCGCCTGCGTCGTGACATCGAGCGCCGTGGTCGGCTCGTCGGCGATCAGCAGGTCGGGCTCGAGCACCAGGGCCATGGCGATCATCACGCGCTGGCGTTGGCCACCAGAGAGCTGATGCGGATACGACGCGTAGATGCGCGGCGGATCGGGCATGCGCACCTGCTCGAAGATCTGGATGATCTTGCGCTTACGCTCATCGGCGCCCATCTGGGTGTGCTCGCGCAGCACCTCGTCGATCTGGTCGCCGCAGGTCATGACCGGGTTGAGCGCGGTCATCGGCTCCTGGAAGATCATCGCCATGCGCACGCAGCGCAACTCGCGCAGCCGCGCTTCGCTGGCCTTGGCGACGTCCTCGCCGTCGAGGAAAGCCTCGCCGCCGGCGATCGGCAGCGCCTTGGGCAGCAGGCCCATCACGCCCTGGGCGATCACCGACTTGCCGGATCCCGATTCGCCCACAAGGCAGACGATCTCGCCGCGCTTGACGGTGAAGTTCACCTTCTCCGCGGCGAAGGGCCGGTCGCCGCCCTTGGGCAGGGCGATCGACAAATCGCGGACATCGAGGACCGGGCGGCCCTCACCGACGCTGCTTGCGTTCATTGCTCAGACCCGCTTGCTCATCTTGGGATCGAGCGTGTCGCGCAGACCGTCGCCCAGCATGTTGACCGCCAGCACCGTGATGGCGAGGAAGATCGCCGGGTACAGGATGTTGTGCGGATGAACGCGGAAGAACTGGCGTCCTTCGGCCATGATGTTGCCCCAGGTCGGCGTATCGGTGGGGATGCCGATGCCGAGGAAGCTCAGGGTCGCCTCGGCGAGGATCGCCGCGCCGCAGATGAAGGTGCCCTGCACGATCACCGGCGCGATGGTGTTGGGCAGGATGTGGCGCCACAGGATCTTGGGCAGCGGCGTGCCGACGGAGATCGCCGCCTCGACATAGGGCTCCTCGCGCACCGACAGCACGACCGAGCGCACCAGGCGCACGACGCGTGGGATCTCGGGCACGACGATGGCGAAGATCACGGTACCCAGCCCGGCGCGGAACAACGACACCAGGCCGATCGCCAGCAGGATGCCGGGGATCGCCATCAACCCGTCCATGATGCGCATGACGATGCCGTCGAGCCAGCGGATATAGCCCGACACCAGGCCGATGAAGACGCCGATGACGATGCTGAGCGAAGCCACCGAAATGCCGACGATGAGCGAGACTCGCGCGCCGTAGAGCACGCGGCTGTAGATGTCGCGACCCAGGCTGTCGGTGCCCATATGCACCGTGCGCGTCGTGCGCGTGCCGTCGTCGTTGCGCACCGTGACCTCGACGCCCGGCTTGCGGTTGCGCGTGGTCGGATCGATGCGCGCCGGATCGATGGTGCCGAGCAGCGGCGCGGCGAGCCCGATCAGCACCATGACCAGCACCATGGCGCCGCCGATGCGGACGCTCATGTTCTGGGAGAGGCGCTTCCAGACGCTGGGGCGGGCGACGGCGGCGGCGCGCGCGGCTGCCGCATCGACTTCGTTTTCGAGCGCGATGGTCAATAGCGGATCCTCGGATCGAAGAAGCTGTAGGCGATGTCGATCACCAGGTTGATCAGCACGTAGACGAAGCTGAACATCAGGATCACGACCTGGATCACCGGGAAGTCGCGCGCCAGCACGGCGTCGACGGTGAGCCGGCCAACGCCGGGGATGTTGTAGACGCTCTCGGTCACCACCACGCCGCCGATCAAGAGCGCGATGCCGATGCCGATCACGGTGATGATCGGCACAGCGGCGTTGCGCAGCGCATGGCGCAGCAGCACGGTGCGGCCGGGCAGGCCCTTGGCGCGCGCGGTACGGATGTAGTCCTCGCCCAAGGTCTCGATGACGCTGGCGCGGGTGATTCGCGAAATCAGCGCGATGTAGATCACCGCCAGCGTGACGCTGGGCAGGATCAGCCGGATGATGAAATCGCCGAATCCCTCGGCGATGCGCCGGTAACCCTGCACGGGCAACAGACCCCATTGGATAGCGAAGAGATAGATCAGCAGGTAGCCGACGACGAACACCGGCACCGAGAAACCCAGCACCGAGAAGCCCATGATGGCGCGGTCGACCCAGCCGCCCTGCCTGGCCGCCGCAAGCACGCCCAGCGGTACGGCGATCGATACCGCCAGGATGAGCGTGCACAGCGCCAGCATCGCCGTGGGCTCGATGCGCTGGACGATCAGCTCGGCCACCGTCTTCTTGAAGAAGAACGACTCGCCGAAATCGCCCGCCAGCGCCTTGCCCGACCAGATGAAGAACTGGGTATGCAGCGGCTCGTCGAGGCCGAGCTTGGCGCGGATGGCGGCGACCTGGTCGGAGGTCGCATTGTCGCCGGCGATGACCGCCGCTGGGTCGCCCGGCGTCAGCCGCAGCAGCATGAAGACGAAGATCGCCACGAACAGCAGCACGGGGATCGTGGCGACCAGGCGCCTGGCGATGAACGCGAACATGTCGGACCGGACCGATGTATGCGAAGACCAGCTACTTGCCGGACTTCTCGATGTTCCAGAACACGGGGACCGGCGCCTTGAGCCAGCCGGTGATGTTGGCGCGGCGCGCGCCCGGGCCGTACCACTGGCCGATCCAGCCGAACTGCCCCGTCTCCAGCGCGCGCAACTGCACCTTCTCGGCGAGGTCCTTCTGCTTAACCGGATCGGTCTCGCGCGCATAGGAGTCGCGCAGCTTCTCCATTTCAGGGTCGATCGGCCAGCCGAACCACTGCTTGCCGTCGGCAGCGACGAAGTAGGCGTTGGAGATCGGGTTGATCGCGTCGGCCGACACCGAGTAGGTGTGGAAGACGTTCCAGCCGCCCTTGTCGGCCGGATCCTTCTTGGTGCGACGCGTTACCAGGGTTTGCCAGTCCATCGACTGCATCTCGACCTTGAAGCCGCCCTTCTCGAGCAGCGCCTTGGTCACCGGCGCGGTGTTGGTCAGGATCGCGAGCGTGGTCGACTGCATGAGCACGATCGGCGTGCCGTCGTAGCCGGCCTCCTTAAGCAACTCCTTCGACTTCTCGAAGTTGGACTTGATCAGGATCTCGCTGCCTTTCTCGGTGCCGTTGGGCGTGCCGCAGATGAAGGCCGCGCCGCATACCTTGTAATACTTGGCGTCGCCGACGGTGGCCTTGAGGTAGTCCTCCTGGTTGATGGCGTAGAGCGCGGCCAGGCGGACCTTGGGGTTGTCGAACGGCTTGACCGCGTGGTTGAAGCGGATGACGAAGACGTGACCCAGCGGGTTCCAGTCGTCGAGCACGATGTTCCTGTCCTTGCTCAGCACCGGCAACAGGTCGTGCGGCGGCGCCTCGACGATGTCGATCTCGCCGGCCAGCAGGGCGTTGGCCTGGGTTTGCGTGTCGGGCATCTCGATCAGCTCTAGCCGGTCGACCTTGACCACCTTGCCGCCGGCCAGGGCCGAGGCCGGCTCGGAGCGCGGCTTGTACTTGGGATTCTTCAGGTAGACGTGCTTGTCGCCCGGCTTGGACTGCGCCGTCTGATAGATGAACGGGCCCGAGCCGACATACTCCTTGATCTGCTGGAAAGCGTCGGTCTCGGCGATGCGCTTGGGCATCATGAAGGGCGTGTTGGACGACGGCTTGCCGAGCGAGTCGAGCACCAGGCCGTAGGGTTCCTTGAGGATGAGCTGGAAGGTCTTGTCGTTGACGACTTTCAATTCCTTGACGAAGTCGAAGAGCTTCTGGCCCATCGCGTCGCGCTTGGACCATCGCGTCAGCGAGGCGGCGCAGTCCTCGGCCTTGACCGGCTGGCCGTCATGCCACTCCAGCCCGTCGCGCAGGGTGAAGGTCCAGGTCAGCTTGTCGGCGCTAACCTCGTACTTGTCGACCATCTGCGGCTTGATCTCGAACTTCTCGTCGGCCGCGAACAGCGTGTCGTAGATCAGGTAGCCGTGGTTGCGTGTGACGTACGCCGTCGTCTGGATCGGATCGAGAATGGTGAGGTTGCCGTGCTGCACGACGCGCAGCGTGCTCTGCGCCTGGGCCGCGGCGCCGAACGCCAGCGAGCCGGCGACCAGCGCCGCACCGAAGACTGCAGCCCTGCGGGTCGATTTCATCGTCATAGGCAGCCCCTCCCTGTGCGCGGCTCAGCGGCGTCGTCTATCCGAAGCGGACCGAGCAACAATCGTGCCTACGGTGCCCCGTCACGCAGGCCTGACCGCCGGCTGATCTCTCCGCTTCTTGGTTGCCCAGACCCTACCATCGCGGTCACCCAGCACAAGGGAAATGCCGAAGGAATGAGCAGCCGCGCCCGCCGCAAACGAGAACGGCGGCCCGAAGGCCGCCGTCCGGTCGTTGCGCGCGAGGCGTCGGTTACTTCTTGGTCACGTTCCAGAACACGGTGACCGGCGCCACCAGGTTGCCCTCGAGCTTGGTGCTGAGCGCAAAGGGAGCGTACCACTGGCCAAGATGGACGTGGGTCGGGTACTCCGCCCAGCGCTTCTGGATCGCCTCGACGATCGCCTTGTGCTTGGCCGGATCGCTCTCCTTGGCGAACTGGTCGCGCAGCTTCTCGATCTGCTCGTCGCACGGCCAGCCGAACATCGCCTTGTCGCAGGCCGAGTTGAAGAAGCCGGCCATGACAGGGTTGAGGATATCGGCCGCCACCCACGAGGTCAGGAAGGCGCTCCAGCCGCCCGAGTTCAGCGGATCCTTCTTGGTCCGGCGCGACACCAGGGTCTGCCAGTCCATCGACTGCATATCGACCTTGAAGCCGGCCTTCTCGAGCTGAGCCTTGGCGACCGGCGCGAGGTTGGTCAGCACCTGCAGGTCGGTCGACTGCATCAGCACGATGGGCGTGCCGTCGTAGCCGGCCTCCTTGAGCAGCGCCGCCGCCTTGGCCGAGTCGCCGTTGAGTACGCCGTCCATGCCGGCCATGCTCTCCAGCGGCGTGCCGCAGATGAACATAGCCTTACAGGTCTTGTACCACTGGGCGTCGCCGACCACCGCCTGCAGGAACGGCTCCTGGCTCATCGCCACCGTCGCGGCGTGGCGGATCTTGGGATTATCGAACGGCTTGTGCAGCACGTTGAAGCGGAACGTGAACTGGTTGCCGGTCGGGTTGGCGTTGAACAGCCGGACGCTCTTCTCCTTGGCCAGGACCGGCAGCAGGTCGTGACCGGGCGATTCGATCATGTCGATCTCGCCGGCGATCAGCGCGTTGGTCGACGTCTGCACGTCGGCGATCCAGATCCACTCGACGCGATCGACCTTGACCACCTTGCCGCCCGCGAGGCCCGAGGGCGGCTCGTTACGCGGCTTGTATTTCGGATTCTTGACGTAGACCACCTTCTCGCCCGGCTTCCACTCGGCGGGACGGAAGATGAACGGGCCCGAGCCGATCACGTCGGTCGGCTTGATCTGCGTGTTGGGATCGGTCGCCGCCACGCTCGCCGGCATCATGAACGGCACGTTCGATGACGGCTTGCCCAGCGACTGCAGCACCAGGCCATAGGGCTCCTTGAGCGTCAGCGTAAAGGTCTTGGCGTCGACCGCCTTCATCTCGGCGGTGACTCCCATCAGCTTCTGGCCCATCGAATCCTTGGCGCCCCAGCGCTTGATCGATGCGATGCAGTCCTCGGCCGTCACCGGCTTGCCGTCATGCCACTCCAGGCCGTCGCGCAGGGTGAACGTATAGGTCAGCTTGTCGTCGCTGACCTTCCACGTGTCGACCATCTGCGGCTTGACCTCGAACTTCTCGTCCATCGCGAACAGCGTGTCCCAGACGAGATAGCCGTGATTGCGCACGATGTAGGCCGTGGTCCAGATCGGATCGAGGATCTTCAGATCCGAATGCATGACCACGCGCACCGTCTGCGCCTGCGCCACCGGCGGTGCCGCCAGCGACATCGCGCCGGCCATCGCCACGGAGGCGAGCAGCGCTTTCCAATGTTTCACCATCCCCAACTCCTCGGTAAGCGGCCCCACCTTCCGGTCCCGGGGGCCACGATGGGCGAACAGTATCACTCGTCGCGCGCCGAACAAGGGCCGGCCGTCGCCTTCACAATCACACGTGATGCCAAGCAAACCAGGGCGGGCGATAGGCTGCCTGGGCTTGGCTCACTTCGGAGCGGCAACCATGTGGCGCGACATCGCGATCTTCCTGATCGGCGGTATCCTGGACACGGCCTTCGGCGTCGCGGTCGGTTTTTCGTCTACCCCTACGTCTTCCCGCCGCCCGCCGCGATGGCCACGCTGACCGATCAGGACCGCGTCGGCCTGACCGCAAGAGGCCGTTTCATCCACGCCAATCCCGCCGACCCGATCCACTACGGCAAGGGCGATGTCACGGTTTATCGCCGGATCGTGCATCTGGACACCAGTTTCAAGGTCGGCCCCGGCTCGGCCTTCCACGTCTATCTCGTGCCGCCAGCGAAGATCCGCCAGACCGCCGACGTGCGCCACACCATGTTCATCGACCTCGGCAGGCTGTGCTCGTTCAAGGGCAGCCAGAAATACGCCATCTCCGACGGCGTCGATCTCAAGACCTGTCCCAGCGTGGTGATCTGGCGCGCCCAGTTCGGCGTGCTGATTTCGCCCGCCGATCTGGTGTTCGAGTAGTTCGGAACCGTCAGCGCTCCCGCTCTACTCCGCCGCCTTGCCGTAGTCGGCGACCTGGCTGCCCAAGGTCGGGCTGGCCGAGGGCGGCGAGCCGGCGACGACCTGGCGGCCCAGCGCGGCGTAGCTCGGCACCTCGGCGTCGCTCATTTCCGCCCGCCTGACCTTGCGCGCCATCGCCTGCTCGAGATAGGGCGCCAGCTCTTCCATCTTGCGCGCCTCGCGCTCGGCGGCCTTTTCCTTGAACTCCGGCTGGATGTCGCGCGCGAACAGCTCCAGCGACTCGCAGATATGGTCGTGCCGGTTGCGCCCGCCCTGCTGCACGAAGCAGACTTGGTCGACGCCGGCCTCGGCGAAGTTGCGCAGATGCTGGCGCACCTCTTCCGGCGAGCCGATGCCGCGCGCCGGGTTGGGCGGCAGATGCGTGCGCGCCTTCTCGTAGCGGCTCCACACGTCAGTGCGGCCGGGCTTGTGCTCGCCAAAGACGTAGAAATGGCCCAGCGCGAAGCCGAAGAACATGAAGCCGTCGAGCCCGCGGCGGCGCGCCTCCTCGCGATCGGCATGCACCGAGAAGCCACTCACCATGCAGATGTTGGGATTGATCGCGTGGCCGATCGGCACGCATTCGGTCTTGAGGATGCGGTAGTAGTCGTCGACCCACTGCCTGGCCTCGGCCGCGTCGACGAAAGCGAAGGTCAGCGCGCCGATGCCGCAGCGCGCCGCGAGATGGATGGTCTCGCGCTTGGAGCACGCCACCCAGATCGGCGGATGCGGCTTCTGCACCGGCTTGGGCACCACGTTGCGGCAGGGCATCGAGAAGTAGCGGCCCTCGAAGCCGGGATAGGGGTTCATCACCATCATGTCGGCGGTCTGCTCGACGGTCTCGCGCCACATCTCGCGCTTCTCCGCCACCGGCACGCGGAAGCCGCCCAGCTCCATCAGCGACGAGGATTCGCCGGTGCCCCAATCGACGCGACCTTTCGAGACGATGTCGAGTGTCGCCAGCCGCTCGGCGACCCGCGCCGGGTGATTGTACTGCGGCGGCGAGAGGCAGATGCCGTGACCCAAGCGAATGTTCCGGGTGCGCTGCGAGGCGGCGGCGAGGAACACCTCGGGCGCGGAGGAGTGCGAATACTCCTCGAGGAAGTGATGCTCGACCTCCCAGGCGTAATCGATGCCCAGGCGGTCGGCGAGTTCGACCTGCTCCAGCGCCTCGTGGAACAGGCGCGCCTCGTCGCCCTCCGCCCAGGGCTTGGGCAGCTGATGCTCGTAGAAGATGCCGAATTTCATATCGATGACACTCCGTGATCGGCGGCGACCCTAGCAGCGTGGTTGCTCGCTCGGCTAGACTGGCAGCCGTGAAACTCCAGAACCCGATCCTGAACGCCGGGCTGGTACCGCTGCTCGGCGCGTCGCGATACGTCCTGACGTTGGCCGCCCTGGTCGCGCTGTGGTGGTTCGACGCGCGCCTGATGAACCGCGGCTTCGACGCCAATCTGTCGCTGATCAAATCGCTGGGCAACGCGCTCGACGGCAGCGGCAAGGTGGAGGCCGCCTTGCGCGCCTTCGCGGCCGAGAAGATGCTGCTCTTCGCCGAGATCAGCGTCGCGGTCTGGCTGCTCGGCAAGGCGCTGTGGTGGCTGATCGGCCTGCCCTTCCGCCGCCGCGCCGCCGCCAAGGCCGCGACGCCAGCCGCTCCCAATCCCGCCGCCGACCTCGCCGCCCGCATGGAAGCGCGCAGCGGCCCATCGCTCAAGGTCGCGGACGAGACCACCGGCGTGCGCGCCGAAAGATAGACATCGCCCCACAGGAGATCGACATGACCGCCGCGCCCTTCCGCATCGGCTTCCTGGTGTTCCCCGACATCACCCAGCTCGATATGACCGGGCCGTGGGAGGTGCTGAGCAAGCTGCCGAACTCGCAGACCTTCGTGATCTGGAAGACGCGCGACCCGGTGGTCGCCGGCGGCGGCTTGAAGATCGTGCCCGACATGACCTACGCCGAGTGCCCGCAGCTCGACCTCGTCTGCGTGCCCGGTGGCGCCGGCATGAACGCGCTGCTCGAGGACGAGGAAACCCTGGCTTTCCTGCGCCGTCAGGCGGCGGGCGCGCGCTACGTCACCTCGGTGTGCACCGGCTCGCTCGTCCTGGGCGCCGCCGGGCTGCTCAAGGGCAAGCGCGCGGCGACGCACTGGATGTCGATGGACATGCTCAAGGAATTCGGCGCCACGCCGGTGCACGAGCGCGTCGTCGTCGACGGCAACACCATCACCGGCGGCGGCGTCACCGCCGGCATCGATTTCGGCCTGAAGGTCGCGGCTGAGGTCGCGGGCGAAGCGGTCGCGCGCGGCATCCAGCTCGCCATCGAGTACGACCCGCATCCGCCGTTCAACGCCGGCTCGCCTCAGGGCGCCGGGCCGGAGCTCACGGCGCGCATGACCCAGGCCGCGGCCGCCCGCCAGACGCAACGCGCCGAAGCGGTGAAGCGGGCGGCGGCACGATTGGTTTGAACGCATTCCTCCGTTCGCGGCGAACACAAATAGGGTGGAGAACGACTTCATGCCCGACGCGCTGGGCTGGCGCCGCAAATTCGCGATCATGGCGCCGTCGACCAATACCATCGTGCAACCCGATTGCGACGACATGCGTCCGCATGGCGTCACGAACCACTACAGCCGCATCTTCACGCCCAACAGCAAGGGGATCGGCAACGACAGCTTCAAGGCCGGCATCCAGGTGATCGGCGATAACGTCATGGACGCGGTCAAGAGCGCCATGACGATGGAGCCCGACTATCTCGTGATGGGCATCTCGGCGCTGTCGTTCTTCGGCGGGTTGAAGGGCGCCGATAGCTTCGTCGCGCGCATCGAGGGCGCCACGGGACTGAAGATGACCGTGGGCAGCCATGCCACCGCGGCGGCGCTGCGCGCCTATGGCGGCGCCCGGCGCATCGCCGTGCTGACGCCCTACTGGCCGGTGATGAACGCCGAGGTCATCGGCTACTTCCGCGACATCGGCATCGAGGTCGTGCGCGACATCGCCCTGCGCTGCACGTCGTGGACCGGCATCGCCGAGGTGACGCCGGCGCAGTGCCGCGAGGCGCTGCGCCAGCTCGACGGCGACGACGTCGAGGCGCTGGTGCAGGTCGGCACCAACCTGTCGATGGTGCGCCTGGCGGCGGCGGCCGAGCTGTGGCTGGGCAAGCCGGTGATCGCGATCAACACCGCGACCTACTGGCACGCGCTACGCGCTAACGGCATCCAGGACAAGGTGCCGGGCTTCGGGCGGCTGCTCGAGGAGTTCTGATCGCTCCCCCTCCCCGCAGGCGGGGAGCGGGAGACATCACTGCGCCGGCTGTACGATCGGGCGTTCGCCGGGCGACGGCGCTTCGGGCTCCGGCTCCACCAGCAGCCGGCTCTGGCGCACCTGCTCCATGGCGTTGACCAGCGAGACCCAGACGGCGGCGGCGTAGGGCAGCGACTGCACCACGAGCAGCGCCGACCACAGCCGCGCGTCGGGATCGATGCCGCCGAGCTTGAGCCAGATGCCCAGGGCGGCGAGCAGCAGCAAGCCGGCCAGGGCCGCCTCGCCACGGGCCATCGCCAGCGCCTTGCCGATGGTGGCGCGCGAATCCATCTTCGGCGTGCGCATGAACGGCAGCTTGCTGGTGAACAGGCCGTAGAGCACGGCGCGACCCACCGTGTAGGTCAGCGACAGGCCGGCGAGCGAGGCGCCGACGCTCTGCCTGAAGGTGCAGCCGACCCGGTCGGCGTAGAGCGCGAACGAGTACAGCAGCTTGAAGATGAAGAGCGCCAGGGTCGGGATCAGGAACGAGTCGGGCGGCAGCGGGAAGAAGCGCGGCGCCACCATGACGCCCGCCGCCCAGAAGATGGCGGTGACGGTGAAGATCACGTTGAGCGCGTCGGCGAACCACGGCAGCCAGCCGGCGACGAAATGGTACTTCTGCCAGAAGGTCAGCTTGGTGCGGTTCGACAGGATCTCGCGCGCGTGGCCCTTGAGGATCTGCATCGCGCCATAGGCCCAGCGGAAGCGCTGCTTCTTGTAGCCGGCGAAGTGGTCGGGCGTCAGGCCGTGGCCGAAGCGCTCGCGGCTGTAGGTGGCGCCGTAGCCCTTCTGCATCATGCGCAGGCCAAGCTCGGTGTCCTCGCAGATGCACCAGGTCGCCCAGCCGCCCAGCTCGTCCATCAGCTTGCGGCGGATGAGCGTCATCGTGCCGTGCTGGATGATGGCGTCGTACTCGTTGCGCAGGCACATGCCGATGTCGAAGAAGCCGGCATACTCCCAGTTCAGCATCTCCTTGAACCGATCGTCGCGCCAGTCGCGGTGGTCCTGCGGCGCCTGCACGAAGCCGATCTTGGGATTGTCGAACTGCGGCACCAGCGAGCGCAGCCAGTCCTGGCGCACGACGTAGTCGCTGTCGATCACCGCGACGACCTCGGCGTCGGGCGCGGTCTGGCTCAGCACGTAGTTCAGCGCGCCGGCCTTGAAGCCCTTCATCTCGTCGAAATGGAAGAAGCGGAAGCGCTCGCCCAGGGTCTTGCAATAGTCCTGGACCGGCCGCCAGACCGCCGGATCGCGCGTGTTGTTGTCGATGACGATGACTTCGAAATTCGGATAGTCGAGCGCCGCCAGCGAATCCAGCGTCTGCATCACCATCGCCGGCGGCTCGTTGCAGATCGCCACGTGCAGCGAGACCTTGGGCCAGGCGCGGTCGGCGTCGGCGGCCGCCTTGGGCAAGGGCACCTCGCGCTTCCAGCGCCGCGTCCAGATGGTCTCGACCAGCTCCAGCGCCTGCGACATCACCATCACAAGGCTGAGCAGCAGGAAGCCAAGCAGGAACGTCCACCCCAGCACCTGCAAGGTGGTCATGTAGATGCCGAAGCCGGCATAGACGGCGTAGACCATGCCCGAGGCGATCGCCGCGGTGAGCCCGGCGAAGACCAGCTCGCCCACCGGCTTCAGCCCGCGCCACAGCCAGAGGAAACCGAGGATGATCGGCAGCGCCAGCGCCAACGACCACGACGCCAGCTTCCACCACTCGGGAAAGGCGACGATCGGACCGGTCCAGTCGAACTTGAGCTGGCGGTCGGCGTCCCACAGGCCCCAATAGCCGCCGGCCATGCCTTCGAGGTCGTGGCTCTTCCACGGCTGGTCGAAGGCCTCGATGACGAAGTGGTCGACCTTCTCGCGGCGCAGGAAGTCGACGGCGTCGCGCACGTTCTTGGCCTGCAGCGCCGGGCTGGCGCGCTTGACCACGGGTTCGCCGTCCCGGCCCCGGCTGATGCGCGAGGCGCCGTTCGAGGGCCAGCCGACCTCGGTGACGATGATGTTCTTGGTCGGGTAGGTCTTGCGCACCTCCTCGATCTGCCGCTGGAGATAGCCGATATGGCTCTCGTTGGACTTCTCGTCCCAGTACGGCAGCGGATGGATGGCGATGAAGTCGACCTCGCGCGCCAGCTCGGGGTAGCGCAGCCAGACGAACCACGGCTCAGCGGTCGAGACCGGTACCTTGACGTTGCGCTTGACGTGTCGGATGTGGCGGATCAGCTGCGCCGGGCTCATGGCGCTGACGTCGTCCGCCTTGCCGATCCAGCGGAATACCGCCTCGTTGCCGACCATGACGCGCTCGACGTTGGCGCTCGCGTTGGCCATGCGGATCAGGCCGGCGATCTCGCTGGTCGTGCGCTCGGTCTCGCCCTGCGCCACCCAGGCGCCGGCGATGACGCGAATGCCGTATTGCTCGGCGATGCCCGGGATCCGCTCATGCGCATCGAGCGTCGAGTAGGTGCGGATGTAGCGCACGCGGCCGGCCATGGTGCGCATGTCGCGCTCGATCTGCTCGACCCTGGGCTTGTCGCCGCGGATCGAGCTCTGGTCCTTGCCGATCGGCGTATAGGTCACACCATGCAGCAGCCCGTCCATGGGCGGCGCGTCGTAGGTACGGGTGAACAGGCTCCACGCGCCGAAGGTGGCGGCGATGGTGAGCACGATGGTGAGGAGTGCGGAGAGACGCGGCATGCTGGTCGACGATCAGATCGGGCATCCGTGCAAGAAGCGCGCCTGCGCTAACCGTCCGCCTGCCACGATCGGTCCCGCTGCGCGTGCGCGAGCGGGCGGCGACAGGGCGGTGCGTCGGTGCCGGGGCGCTGCCACCAGCGACGTGCTGCCAGACCTCTTCGAGGCTCTTCCCTGCGCCTGTTTCCTCGACGCCGACCCTCTTCGGCGCCGATCGGGCGTGGCGCTTCTATAGCCGTCCACCATGGCTGTGGACAAGAGGTACAACGTCTTGAAATAAGGAATCATTTCGGCGCCGCGGCGAGACGCTGCGACAATGCGGCGAAGGTTTGGTCAAGGATGTGTGACAAATTACGCCGATGAGTGTCGAAGGGTCCGTCGCCATCCCGATCCGCCGCCGGCCGAGCCTGCTGACCCTGGCCGCCTGCGTCATCGGCGTGGCGGTGGCGATCCCGATTCTTGGTGTGCTGGCGCATCTGCTGCAGCCCAGCGGCGCCGAGTGGCGCGACACCGCCGGCATCGTCCTGCCCGGCTTCCTGCTCAACACCGCGGTGCTGCTGATCTCCGTCGCCATCGGCACGACTGTCATCGGCACCGGCACCGCCTGGCTGGTCGTGATGTGCCGCTTCCCCGGCCGAAAGCTGTTCGAATGGGCGCTGGCCCTGCCGCTCGCGGTGCCGGCCTATGTGATGGCCTATACCTGGACCGACCTGCTGCAGTTCGCCGGGCCGGTGCAGACGGCTTTGCGCGAGGCCTTCGGCTGGGGCGCGCGCGACTACTGGTTCCCCGAGATCCGCTCGGTCGGCGGCGCGGCGACCATGTTCGTCTTCGTCCTCTATCCCTATGTCTACCTGCTGGCCCGCACCGCCTTCATCGAGCAGTCGGTCTGCGCGCTCGACGCCGGGCGCATCCTGGGCAACGGGCCGTGGCGCAATTTCACCCGTGTGGCCCTGCCGCTGGCCCGTCCCGCCATCGCCGCCGGCGTCGCGCTGGCCCTGATGGAGACCCTGGCCGATTTCGGCACGGTCGCATACTTCGAGGTCCAGACCTTCACGACAGGCATCTACCGCGCCTGGTTCACCTACAACGACAAGGTGGCCGCGGCCCAGCTCGCGGGCCTGCTGCTGGTCTTCGCCCTGGCCCTGCTGGTCCTCGAGCGCCGCTCGCGCGCCGACCGCCGATTCCACCACACCACGCCGCGCTATCGTCCGCTGCCCGCCCATCGCCTGACCGGCTGGCGCGCGCTCGCGGCAACGCTCGCCTGCGCCATTCCGTTGGCGATCGGCTTCGCGATCCCCGCCCTCGTCCTGCTGCGCTTCGCGCTGTTCTCGGGCGACGCCCAATGGGGGGCGCGCTACGTCAGGCTGGCGCTCAACAGCGTTACGGTGGCGGGACTGGCGGCCATCGTCACCGTGGTCGTGGCTCTTGCCCTGGCCTACGCCGCGCGCATCACGCGCCGCGGCCCGACCATCTGGGTCGCGCGGCTCGCCGGGCTGGGCTACGCTGTACCGGGCATCGTCATCGCCGTCGGCGTGCTGGCGCCGGTGGCCGCCTTCGACAACGCGCTCGACGCCTGGCTGCGCGCCAATCTCGGCGTCTCGACCGGCCTCTTGATCACCGGCACCATCGCCGGCGTGGTCTATGCCCTGGTCGTGCGCTTCCTCGCCGCCGCACTGCAGCCGGTCGAGGCCGGCCTTTCCAAGGTCACGCCCAATCTCGACGGCGCCGCCCGCACCTTGGGCGCGGCGCCGGGCGAGTCGCTGCGCCGCGTGCACGCGCCGATGCTCAAAGGCGCGCTGGCGACCGCCGGGCTGATCGTCTTCGTCGACGCGATGAAGGAGCTACCGGCGACCCTGATGCTGCGGCCCTTCAACTTCGACACGCTCGCGGTGCAGGCCTACAACCTGACCCGCGACGAGCGCCTGGCCGAGGCGTCCACGGCGGCGCTGACCATCGTCGCCGTCGGCCTGCTGCCGCTGATCGTGCTCACCCGCACCATCCTCGGCGCCCGCCCCGGCAACGCCGAACCGCCGCTGTGAGGCGGGCGCGAGCCGAGTACCATATGCGATCGCCCTGGCCCGACTCCAAGCGTGAGCGTGCCTTTGGGTGAAGGTGAAGACGGCGGCGATAGCCTCACCATCCCGGGAACTTGGAATGGCGAATGATGTCGTGCCAGGTCGGGCCCGACGGCGGCTGGCGCGTGGTGTTCCAGAAGATCCTGCCGTTTCCGGCGCCGGCGACGAGTGGTTGCGGCTGCGGTGGCGACTGCGACGGTGGCTGCGACATCTGCTTCGGCGGATCGGGCGGCCCCGTGCCCTTCAGCACGATCGGCGCCTCCTTGGGTTGGGCGGGTGGTGGGTTTTCCTTCTCCCCGCGCATGTCAGGAGCCGTCCGCGGCTCCTGACCGTCGCGGGCAGAAGGAGAGACATCGGCGCCGACGGCCGCGAGCTTGGCCTCGGCCGCTGCCAGCGCCGCCCGCGTCTTGTCGAGTTCCGCCGCCGTCTCGCCCAGCAGCTGTATCGTGTCCTCCCAGTCCTCCTCCATCTTCTCGAGGGCCTCCTTGTAGGCGTCGTCGTCCCGCGCCGCCGGCGCCGGCGCCGGCTCGGGTTTCCGGGCGAACAGCCCGACGCGGTGCGTCAGCATCTCCAGCGCCTTCAGCTTGCCCAGCTTCAGGGTCACGGTTTGCTCTGGTTTGCTATGGTTGGCGATCTTCAGCTCGACGATGCCGGCGCGCTGCGCCTGGCTGGCTTTGTCCAGATCGACGCGCAGCCGGCCATCGGCCTCGACGCGCACGAAGTCGTCGATGTTGGTGAAGGCGATCCTGGCGTATTCGCGCCCGAGGCTCTCGACGGAGATCTCCAGCGCGGCGGCGATGCGTTGCTGGCCGGCAGCGATGGCGGCTTCGATATGGGGTTGGCGCAGCAGCCGCGACGCGCTGGGCTGGGCGCCGCGCGGCGAATAGCCGGCGCGGATATAGGCCTGGGTGGCGTTGCCGTCGCGGAGGTACTCCAGGACGAAGCGCTCGTGACGGGGTGAAAGAGGCGGGAGGGGTGTGTTTTGGTCGCTCATGCCGAGCAGAATACGCCCACTTCAGAAAACACCCCGTATTCCGCTTCTAGGAGCGTCGAATGGGGGCAGGAAGTTGCTGGGAGACAGGCTTTCTGTTTTCGGGCTGCGCCACTCCAGCGACGCATCATGAGCGCCGTTGGCACGGCGCGCTGGCAAAGTCGACGACGCCAACCGTTTTTCGGCCTCGCGCTCCAGCAATCACCACCCATACACTGACGACCGGGTTCGGGGGAGATCGGGCATGGCGCATGACTACGACCTGGTGGTGATCGGCTCGGGGCCGGCCGGCCAGCGCGCCGCGATCCAGGCGGCCAAGCTCGGCAAGAAGGTGATGCTGGTCGAGCGTCAGGACGTGGTCGGCGGCGTCTGCATCAACACCGGCACGATCCCGTCGAAGACCTTGCGCGAGGCGGTGCTGCATCTGAGCGGCCATCGCGAGCGCGGCATCTACGGCGCCTCCTACCAGGTGAAGCAGAACATCACCATCGAGGACCTGCTGTTCCGCACCGACCACGTCATCCGCCACGAGATCGACGTCACGCGCCACCAGCTGCAGCGCAACCGCGTCGAGGTCGCGATCGGCAATGGCGTCTTCGCCGATCCGCACACCGTGCGCATCGAGGACGTGCCGGGCCGCAACGTACGCAACGTCACCGCGGCCCACATCGTCGTCGCCACCGGCACCCAGGCGACGCGCGATGCGCGCATTCCCTTCGACGGCCAGCGCATCATGATCAGCGACGACGTGATGACCTTGAAGAAGCTGCCGCGCACGCTGACCGTGATCGGCGCCGGCGTGATCGGCATCGAGTACGCCACGATCTTCGCCGTGCTGGGTGTGCGCGTGACCATCGTCGACAAGCGCGAGCGGCTGCTGCCGTTCATCGATCGCGAGATCACCGACGCGCTCGCCCACCAGATGCTCGAGCATCGCGTGACCCTCAGGCTGGGTGAGGAGGTCAAGGGCATCGAGCCCTTCGCCGACGAGCGCGGCGAGCGCGTGCGCGTCAGCCTGGTCTCGGGCAAGCAGGTTATCAGCGAGGCGGCGCTCTATTCGATCGGCCGCACCGGCGCCACCGCGACGCTCGACCTGAAGGCCGCCGGCGTCGACGCCGACGAGCGCGGGCGGCTGAAGGTCAACGAGCACTATCAGACCAACCAGCCGCATATCTACGCGGTGGGCGACGTGATCGGCTTCCCCAGCCTGGCCTCGACCTCGATGGAACAGGGCCGCCGCGCCGCCTGCCACGCCTTCAACGTCACCGCCGAGAGCGTGCCCTCGCTGTTCCCCTACGGCATCTACACCATCCCCGAGATCTCCACCGTCGGCCGCACCGAGGAGGAGCTGACGCGGGACGGCGTGCCCTACGAGATCGGCAAGGCCAACTACCGCGAGATCGCCCGCGGCCAGATCATCGGCGACAGCGCGGGCCTGCTGAAGCTGATCTTCCATATCGAGACACGCGAGCTTCTGGGCGTGCACATCATCGGCGAAGGCGCCAGCGAGCTGATCCACATCGGCTAGGCCGTGCTCGCGCACAAGGGCACGATCGACTACTTCGTCAACACGGTGTTCAACTACCCGACGCTCGCAGAGTGCTACAAGACGGCAGCGTTCGACGGGATTAACCGGTTGGGGTGAGCGGGTGTCGAGCGACTCGCTGGGTGTCGAAGCAGCGCGGCGCCCACGGCCCTCGACGTGTCATCAGGTCAGCCGCTCCAGCTTTGTGATCTCCTGCGGCGGCAGCTCCGCGAGGTAAAGATTGCCCTGGGCGTCGCCCGCCAAGCCGTGCGCGCCGTTGATAGCGCCGCGGCAGCGGCCGATCAGCTTGCCGTCGGGTGACAGCATGCTGATACGCGGGATCTGGTCGGTGACAAAGACATAGTCACGGTCGTCGACCCAGATCTGCATCGGGTGATAGAAGTCGACCCACGCCGTGAGGAAGCTTCCCGCGCGGTCGAAGAGCTGGACGCGGTTGTTCTCGCGATCACCGACCAGCACCCGGTCGAAGCGGTCGACCCAGATGGCGTGCGGCGTGGTGAAGACGCCCGGCCTGTCGCCGTGCCCGCCCCAGGTACGGATCAGCGCGCCGTCGGCGGTGAAACGGTGGACGCTGGAATTGCCGTAGCCGTCCGCGACGTAGATCTCGCCGTCGGCCGCCTCGGCCGCCGCCGTCGGATGGTTGAAGGGCGCATTGAGCGACGGGAAGTGGCGCCGGCCCAACGCCTGGACGAGCTTGCCCTCGGCGTCGAAGCGCAGCACCTGATGCGCGTCGCGGTCGGCTACCAGCATCGTGCCGTTGGACGCGCCGCTGATGTAGTGCGGTTCGGCGAGTTGGCCCTCGCCCCACGATCCCAGGAATCGTCCATCCCGCTCGAAGACGAGCACGGGCTGGTCGGTGCCGCGCTGCGCGATGTGCACGCGGCCGGTGGCATCGACCACGAGGTCGGAGATGAACCCGAAGCTTTCGCCGGCCGGCAGCCGCGCCCATTTGCGATGCACGGCGTAGCGCCGATCGCCGAGCAGCACGACATAGCGTTCGTCGGACATGGCGCCAGCACAACACAACGGCGGGCGCCGTCAACAGGAAACGGGCGCGCGACGACCTACTTCCAGCCGACCTTGTCCATGATCGCCTGCGCCTTGGCCTGGTTGCGGCCGAGCTCGGCGACGTTGATCTGGTCGCGCTTGAAATTGCCCAACGAGGCCAGGCCCTTGTTGTCGACGGGCACTTCCGTCACCGGCCATTCGTTGTTGCCGTTGGCGAAATAGAGCTGCGCAGGGTCGCTGGCGAGGTACTCGAGGAACTTCACCGCCGCCTCGCGGTTGGGCGCGTTCTTGGCGACGCCGCCGCCCGAGACGTTGACATGCGTGCCGCGGTTGTCCTGGTTTGGGAAAACGACAGCGGTCTTGGCGACCACCGCCTTGTCGTTCGCCTTCTCGGAGTTGATCAGGCGCACGTAGTAGTAGCTGTTGGTGATCGCCACGTCGCATTGGCCAGCCGCCACCGCCTTGATCTGGTCGGTGTCGCCACCCTGCGGCGGACGCGCGAGATTCTCCTTCACGCCCTTGGCCCAGGCTTCCGCCTTCGCCTCGCCCAGCGTGGCGATCATCGAGGACAGCAGCGACAGATTGTAGATATGGGCGCCGGAGCGGGCGCAGACGCGGCCCTTCCATTCCGGCTTGGCGAGATCCTCGTAGTCCTTCAGCGCGCCCGGCTTGACCCTGTCCTTGGCGATCACCAGCACCCGCGCGCGCGCCGAGAAGCCGAACCACCTGCCCTCGGTATCGCGCAGATAGGCGGGCACCACACGCTCCAGTGTCGTCGACGCCACCGGCTGGAGGATGCCAGCCTGCTCGGCTTTCCAGATCCGGCCCATGTCGACGGTGATCATCACGTCGGCCGGGCTGTTGGCGCCCTCCTGCCGGATGCGTTCGATGATCTCGTCTTCCTTGGCGTCGATGCGGTTGATCTTGATGCCCGTCGCCTTGGTGAAGTCGTCGTAGAGCTTCTCGTCGGTCTGATAATGGCGGGCCGTGTACAGATTCAATTGCTGCGCTGCGGCCGGTACGGTGACCATGCTTGCCAGCAACGCGGCAGCGACAATTGCGATCCTGACGGTCATCGAAAGATCCCTCCGACGCGCAGGACGCTTTGACGGCCCGCATACGCGACTAAGTCGCAATACGGATACTCGCTTCACTGGATGCGGTCAAGGCAAATGCGAACAAGTCGCATTACCAGAAACTCGTCCACAGCCCCAACAGGGACGTTGTTTCGGGCGGCAACTGTTGTTACCGCTCACTTTGTTCGCAATGGATGCCGTGACCAGATACGCCCCCTCGCTGGCCGACGCGCCGGATCCCGACGCCGCGCCTCGGGCGGTGCCAGAACTCGTGCGGCAGATGTACGTCGTCGCCGACCGCTACGACTTTCTGACGGCGCCGGACGGCGCCAAGCTGCGCTACGCCTTTTGGCGGACCAAGGCAGCCAAGCCGCGCGGCACCATACTGCTGCTCAATGGCCGCGGCGAGTTCGTCGAGAAGTACGCCATCGAGATCGTCCCCGAGCTGCGCGCCCGCAACTTCGCCATCTGGACCATGGACTGGCGCGGCCAAGGACTGTCGTCGCGCTCCCTGCCCGACTCGCAAAAGGGCCATATCGACCGCTTCGAAACCTACCTCGCCGATCTTGCCGCCTTCATCGACTTCGTCGCCGCCAGCGACACGCCCAGGCCGATCGTGGCGCTGACGCATTCGATGGGCGCCCACAACCTGCTGCGCCATTTCGCCGAGCGCGGCGCCGGACCGATCAAGGCCGGCATCATGGTCGCGCCGATGACCGGGCTGCGCAGCGAGGCGATCATCCGCGTGCTGCTCAGCATGCTGCCGCCCACCGCCAAGATCGATCAGCGCTATTTCTACGGCGGCACGCCGTTCCGTCTGGTCGGCCGCGAGTTCATCGGCAACAAGGTCACGCACGACCAGCGCCGCTTCCGCTTCGCCGAGGCCTGGTATGTCACCGACCCGCGCCTGCCGATCGGCGGCCCGACCATCGGCTGGCTGCGCCAGTCGGTGAAATCGATCCGCACGTTGGTCGAACCGAGCTATCTCGCGCGCATCACGGCCCCGCTGCTGATCCTCAGCGCCAAGCAGGATCTGCTGGTCGACAGCCGGACCCACGCCGCGCTGGCCACACGACTGCCCGACGCCGAGGTCGTCGACTTCGACGGCGCGCGGCACGAGATCATGATGGAGAACGACAAGATCCGCGCGCGCTTCTGGACGGAATTCGACCGCTTCACCGGCAAGCACGCGCCGTTTCGCTAGCGTTTTCGGCTGTCGAGCACGGCGATCAGCTCGTCGATCGTGCGCTGCCGCTCCTCCTTCGAGCCGCTGCCCATCGCATGGGCCACACAATGCCCGAGATGATCGCGCAGGATCTCCTGCTCGACCTTGTCGAGCGCGGCGCGCACTGCGCCGATCTGCGTCAGCACGTCGATGCAGTAGCGGTCGGCCTCGACCATGCGCGCCACGCCGCGCACCTGGCCCTCGATGCGCGCCAGCCTTGCAAGACTGGACTTCCTGATCTTGTCATCCATGCTTGTACTATACCCCTGTAGGGTATATATCGCAAGCCATGACCGCCCATCATCACGATCACGACTCCGCCGTCGCCACTGACCCGGTCTGCGGCATGAAGGTGAAGATCGAGGGCGCCAAGCACGTCCACGAGCATCGCGGCCACTCCTATTATTTCTGCAATCCCAGGTGCCTGACCAAGTTCCAGGCCGAGCCGGAGCGCTATCTGGATCCCAGGCCCAAGGCACCGCCGAGCGCTGCCGAGTCCGCCGCGATCCACACCTGCCCGATGCATCCGGAGGTCCGCCAGGCCGGGCCGGGCGCCTGCCCGCTTTGCGGCATGGCACTGGAGCCGGAGACGGTCACGGCCGACGCGCCGCCCAACCCCGAGCTGATCGACTTCACCCGTCGTTTCTGGATCGGCCTGGCACTCGCCTTGCCGGTCGTCGTGCTGGAGATGGGCAGTCACCTATTCGACCTCCACCACCTCGTGCCGCCGCGCCTGTCGGCCTGGCTGCAGCTCGCCTTCGCCACGCCGGTCGTGCTGTGGGCCGGCTGGCCGTTCCTCGAGCGCGGCGCAGCGTCGGTCCGCCTTCGCGCGCTCAACATGTTCACCCTGATCGGCATCGGCACCGGCGCCGCCTGGCTCTACAGCCTCGTCGCCACCGTCGCGCCCGGTGTCTTCCCGGCGGCGTTGCGCGACGCGCAGGGCGCCGTGGCGGTGTACTTCGAGGCCGCCGCCGTGATCGTCGTGCTGGTGCTGCTGGGCCAGATGCTGGAGTTGCGCGCGCGCGAGCGTACCGGCGGCGCGATCCGCGCCCTCTTGAAGCTGGCGCCGGCGACCGCGCTGCGCATCGACGCCGACGGTGACGAGCGCGAGGTGCCGCTGGAGTCCATCGCGGTGGGTGACCGCCTGCGCGTGAAGCCCGGCATGAAGGTGCCGGTCGACGGCGTGCTCGCCATCGGCCGCGGCACGATCGACGAATCGATGATCACCGGTGAGCCGATGCCGGCGACCAAGAGCAAAGGCGACAAGGTCACCGGCGGCACGATCAACACCACGGGCAGCTTCGTGATGCGCGCCGAGCGTGTCGGCGCCGACACCATGCTCGCGCGCATCGTCCAGATGGTGTCGCAGGCGCAGCGCAGCCGCGCGCCGATCCAGCGCCTGGCCGACCAGGTCTCGGGCTGGTTCGTGCCGGCGGTACTCCTCGTGGCGGTGCTGAGCTTCGCCGCCTGGAGCCTGTGGGGTCCATCGCCCGCCCTGCCCTTCGCCATCGTCGCCGCCGTCTCGGTACTGATCATCGCCTGTCCCTGCGCGCTGGGTCTGGCGACGCCAATGTCGATCATGGTCGGCATTGGCCGCGGCGCGTCCGAGGGCGTGCTGATCCGCGATGCCGAAGCGTTGGAGCGCCTGGAGAAGGTCGACACGCTGGTGATCGACAAGACTGGGACGCTGACCGAAGGCCGGCCCACGCTGCTGGCGGTCGAGCCGCTCGATGGCGTCGACGAGGCCGACGCGCTGCGCCTGGCGGCAAGTCTGGAACGCGGCAGCGAGCACCCCATCGCCACCGCCATCGTCGCCGCGGCGCGCGCGCGCAAGCTGACGCTGGCCGACGCGCAGGATTTCGACTCGCCAATCGGCAAGGGCGTATCCGGCGCAGTCGACGGCAAGAAGCTGGTGCTCGGCAACGCCGTCTTCCTGAAAGAACGCGGCATCGACACGGCGCGCGGTGAGACCCGCGCCGACGCCCTGCGCGCGGATGGCGCCACCGTCGTGATGCTGGCGATCGACGGTCGGCTCGCCGCGCTGATCGCGGTCGGCGACAAGGTGAAGGCGACGACCCCGGACGCGCTGGCGGCGTTGAGGGCCGAGGGCCTGCGCATCGTCATGCTGACCGGCGACGTGCGCCGCTCGGCCGAAGCGGTGGCGGCGACGCTCGGTATCGACGCCGTCGAGGCCGAGGTGCTGCCGCAGGACAAGGCGACGATCGTCCAGCGCCTGCGCGCCGAGGGCCGCGTCGTCGCCATGGCCGGTGACGGCGTCAACGACGCGCCGGCGCTGGCGGCTGCCGATGTCGGCATCGCCATGGGCACCGGCACGGAGATCGCCATCGAGAGCGCCGGCGTCACTCTGGTGAAGGGCGACCTGCTGGGCATCGCGCGGGCGCGCACGCTGTCACGCGCCACCATGCGCAACATCAGACAGAACCTGTTCTTCGCGTTCGCCTACAACGCCGCCGGCGTGCCGATCGCGGCGGGTGTGCTTTATCCGGCCTTCGGCCTGCTGCTGTCGCCGGTGATCGCCGCCGCGGCGATGTCGCTGAGCTCCGTCAGCGTCATCGCCAACGCGCTGCGCCTGCGCCGCTCGACGCGAACCTCGTCGTCCTGAGCGCAGGAAAGGACAACAGGGAGAGTACCCTATCGCAGTCTTAGCAGCGTCTCGGCGTGACGCACGGCGCAGGCGACGCCGTCGAGCATCGGCACCGCGACACGATCGCGGAAGCTGTCGGCGAGGCCAGCGAGCGGGCCACCACCCAGGATGATCGACGACGCCTCGCCGCGCGCGGCGATATCGCGGCACGCCGCCTCCAGTGCGGCGCCGTGGTCGGCTTGCACCGTGGCGATGTCGGTAACGGTGGCGTCGAGAAAACGAAGCTCCGCAAGCCTGTCCTTCAAGCCGAGCCGGCCGATCGCCGCATCGAACAGAGGCCGCATCGCCGGCGAAAGCGATACGGCGGCGAAGCGCGGCCCCATCATCGCCGCGCTCAGCATCGCGCTCTCGCCGATGCCCAGCACGGGCCGCTTCGAGATCGCGCGGGCCGGCATCAAGCCGGGGTCGGAGAAGGCGGCGACGATGATCGCGTCGAAGCCCGGCCATTCACCCGCCACGACCTCGACGGTCACGGCCTCGGCCGCCCGCGACTGCTCGGGCCTGTTGATGAAGGGCACGCCGCGCGGGGCGCTCAGGCCGACGATCTCGGTGCTTGGCGACGCATGGCGGCGCGCCTGTGCCACCATGCGGTCGGTGACCGCTTGCGTCGTGTTGGGATTGTAGACTAGCAGGCGCACGACGCTCAGGCGCCGAGCAGCTGGCCGCCATCCACGGAGATCGTCTGGCCGGTGACCCAGTTGGCCAGCGGCGAGGCGAGGAAGAGAGCGACGGTCGCGATCTCCTCGGGGTGGCCCAAGCGGCCGAAGGGGATGCTCTTGTGGATCGCGTTGTAGAGCTGCGGCGCGTCGGTCTTACGCTTGTCCCACACGCCGCCGGGAAACTCGATCGAGCCCGGCGCGATGCAGTTCACGCGGATGTTCTTGCGTGCGAGCGTCGCCGCCTGCGAGAGCGTGTAGTGGATCATCGCCGCCTTCACCGCGCCGTAGGGCGGCTGGCGCCCCGCCGGCCGCAGGCCGGAGATCGACGACATGTTGATGATCGAGGCGCCGGCCTTGCCGCCTTTGATGTCGTGCGCCGCGCCGGCCTTCTCGAGCCAGGGCAGTGCGGCGTGCGAGGCGCGTACCATCGCCATGACGTCGACGTTGAGACCGACCGCCCAGCCCGCCTCGTCGTCGCTCGAGCCGAAGCCCGAGGCGTTGTTGACCAGCACGTCGATGCCGCCCAGCGCCTTGGCCGCAGCCTCGATGTAGCCCTTGATAGCCGCCGCGTCGCCGAGGTCGCAGCTCGCCGCGTGCGCCTTGTGGTTGGACTTGGCGATCTCCGCCCGCGTCTCTTCCAGCGCCTTGGGCTCGCGCGCGCAGACAGAGACATCGGCACCAGCCTGGGCGAAACCCAGCGCGATCGAGCGGCCAATACCGCGGCTGCCGCCGCACACGACGACGCGGCGGCCGGTGAAATCGAAACTCATGATGGTCCCCTACTTGAGTGTGCCCAGGAAGCTCTCGACGGCACGGTTGAAGGCAGCGGGTTGATGCAGGTTGGCGGCGTGGCCGGCGGCGGGAATCACCACCTTCGACGCGCCGGAAATCTTGGCGGCCATGTAGTCGGTGGCGGCGAGGAAGTTGGTGTCGTCGGCGCCCACCAGCACCAGGGTCGGCACCTTGACGCTGTCGAGCGAGCGGATCACGCGATCGTTCTCTTGCGCCAGCATGCCGCGCGCCGCGCCGGCCAGTCCCGAGGCGTCGCGGTGCTGGCTCATGCGCACCTCGTCGCTGCCGCCCAACGCCGCGAGACCGCGCGTGTCGAGATCGGCGGCGCGCTTGTGCGCCGTGGCGTTCCACGCCGCGCGTGCCTCGTCCTTCTTGAAGCCCGGGCCGGTGTCGAACAGCATCAGCGCGCGGGTCATGCCGGGATGCGTTGCGTGGAAGGCGAGCGACATGTAGCCGCCCAGCGACAGCCCGGCGATCACCGCACTCTTCTCGCCGCAGGCCGCGAGGATCGCCGCCATGTCGCCGACGGTCAGCGCCTCCGAGTATTTCGCGCCGTCAGTGGGGTAGTCGCTCCGCCCGTGACCACGCATGTCCCAGACAATGACCTTGTAGCGATCCTTCAGCGCCGCCACCTGGCCGTCCCACATCTTCGATGTGGCGCTGTAGCCGTGGCTCAGCAGCACGGCCGGCCCGGCGCCGTGCACCTCGTAATGGATCTTCACGCCGTCGCGGTCGAGCGTCGCCATCGGTCGTACCTCCCCTCGGCTCAGTGCGGCACGGTCGGCTGGTCGCCGGCAATCGTCGTGCGCTGCATCAGGCGCTTGTGCTTCACCGTGTCGTACTTGGTGGCGCGATGCACCACGGCGCGGTTGTCCCACAACACGCTGTCGCCCGCGCGCCATTTGTGGGCGAAGCAGAACTCGGGCTTCAGCGCTGTCCTCGTTAGTTCGTCGAGCAGCGCGCGGCCCTCCTCGATCGGCCAGCCGACGACGTGCGAGGCGTGTGCGCCCATATAGAGCGCCTTGCGGCCGTTGATCGGATTGATGCGCCACATGCGCTGCCTGGCGCCCGGCAGCTCCGCGCGCATTTCCTCGGTCAGCACGGAGGCGTCGACCAGACCGCGGGAGTGGATCAGCGAATGCTCGACCACCAGCGGTTCGATCTTCGCCTTCATCTCCTCCGAGAGCGAGTCGTAGGCGGCGCGCATGCTGCAGAACTCGGTGTCGCCGCCCTCCGGCGGCACGATGCGCGCCGTCAGCATGGAGCACAGCGAGGGGATGTGCTTGAACGAGCTGTCGGAGTGCCAGAAGTAGTTGGCGAGCTGATAGATCATCCGGCGATCCTCTGGCGGGATCACCGCGCCGGTCTGGATGTCGAGATTCGACTGGCGCGCGAAGGGCGTGCCGACGCCGGGGTTGGCCTTGCCGGCGATCTCAAGCGGACCGAACATCTCGCTGAAACGGATCTGCGTCGCGTCGTCCATCGGCATGTCGCGGAACACCAGCACCGAGTATTCCTCGAAGGCGGCGCGGATCTCGCCGAAAACGAGGGCGGAAACCGGCTCGCGGATATCGACGCCGGAAATCTCGGCGCCGAACAGCTTGTGGATCTTGCGGACGGTGATGGGCATGGCGACGCTCCTCGGCCGCGCTCCGTGGCGCGGTCGGCAGTCAACCACCGGGCGGGCGCGCCGACAACACATCAGGCACAGGTCTGCCTTGCGAACCGGCGGCCTCGACGGCGGCCGGCCGGCGTGGAACGCTAGCTCATCAACCAGCTCATGCCTTCCCCTGGAGGGGGAAGGTAAAGACCGAATGAAGAGGATTCACGTCATGAACATGGCCAGCGGCATCGCGCCCGAGGATACCGGCCTCTCCGGCAAGCGGCTGAAGCTCATCGAGAACTGGGCCGACGCCTTGGTCGCGAGCAAGAAGCTCGCCGGCCTGACCACCGTGGTGGCGCGGCGCGGCAAGATCGCCCATCACCACACCACGGGCCTCTCCGACATCTCGCGCGGCACCAAGATGACGCCGGAGACGATCTTCCGCATCTACTCGATGACCAAGCCGCTGACCTCGGTCGCCATCATGATGCTGTACGAGGAAGGCCGCTTCCAGCTCGATGAACCGATCAGCAAGGTCGCGCCGATGTTCAAGAACCTGCGCGTCGCCGCCGGCGGCATGCGCGGCAAGATCGACACCGTGCCGGCCAACCGCGAGATCACCTACCGCGACCTGCTGACCCACACCTCGGGCATCACCTACGGCTTCATGGAGGCCAACACGGTCGACGCGGTCTATCGCAAGCTCGGCATCGACTTCCAGACCGCCAAGGTCAGCCTCGAGGAGATGTGCGCGCGACTGGCCGGCATCCCGTTGATCGCGCAGCCCGGCGCGGAGTGGAACTACAGCAACGCCACCGACGTGCTGGGCTATCTGGTGCAGGTGATCTCGGGCCAGCGCTTCGACGACTTCCTCGGCGAGCGCATCATCAAGCCTCTGGGCATGGTCGACACCGCCTTCTACGTGCCGCAGGACAAGCTCGGCCGCTTCGCCGCCAACTACAACGTCGAAGCCGACGGCTCGCTGAAGATGATCGACGATCCGCAGAAGAGCAGCTTCGCGGTGAAGCGCGACATCGTCTCGGGCGGCGGCGGCCTGTGCTCGACCGCGTCGGATTACATGCGCTTCTGCCAGATGATGCTGAATAAGGGCGAGCTGAATGGCGTGCGTCTGCTGGGCCGCAAGACGGTCGAGCTGATGACCGCCAACCATCTGCGCGGCGACATGGCCGATATGGGCCAGCCGCGCTTCAGCGAATCGAGCTACGAGGGCATCGGCTTCGGCCTGGGCTTCTCGGTCATGCTCGATCCGGCCAAGGCGCAGATCCTCGGCACGCCGGGCGAATACGCCTGGGGCGGCGCCGCCAGCACCGCCTTCTGGGTCGATCCGGCGGAGGAGATGATCGTGCTGCTGATGACGCAGGCGATGCCGTCCTCCGCCTATCCGATCCGCCGCGAGCTGCGCGTGCTGAGCTATCAGGCGGTGATCGACTGACCTCATGCCTTTCCCCGCTCGCGGGAGAAGGTGGCGCGCAGCGCCGGATGGGGTGGCTGGTGCGACCACTCCTCGGTCCGTGACCGACCGCGATGCCGGCACCCCCAACCGCCCTTCGGGCACCGTCCCCGGCAACGCGGGGGACGGTAACGAGCAAGTCGGAAGCACATGCTGAGCGTATCGGGCGTCGATCTCGACATCGTGGAGCGCGGTCAGGGACGACCGCTGCTGTTCCTGCATGCCGGCGAAGGGTTGTGGCCGCAACGGCCCTGGCTCGACGCGTTGGCGCAACGCTTCCGCGTCGTCGCGCCGACGCATCCAGGGTGGGGACGCTCGGTGTTGCCGGACTGGATGTCGAGCGTCGACGACCTCGCCTATCTCTACCTCGATCTGGCGAAGCGGCTCGACCTGAACGACGCGGTGCTGGTCGGCAATTGCTTCGGTGGTTGGGTCGCGGCCGAGATGGCGGTGCGCGACACGCGGCGTTTCTCCAGGCTGGTGCTCGCCGCCCCGCTGGGGGCCAAGTTCGGCGGCCTGCACGACCGCGACATCGCCGACATGCACGGCCTGGCGCGCGCCGAGGTCGACAAACTCGCCTGGGCCGACCCGGCGCGCGGCGCGGTCGACTATACCAAGATGCCGGAGACCGAGATCGCCGGCGTGGTACGCGGGCGCGAGGCCTTCACCTTGTTCGGCTGGAAGCCCTACATGCATAACCCCAGGCTCAAGCGCTGGCTGCATCGCATCGATATTCCGACCCTTGTGCTGTGGGGTGAGCGCGACCGGATCGTGAAGCCCGAGTTCGGCGCGAAGTGGCGCGACGCGATCCCCGGCGCCACGCTCGAATCGATCGCCGATGCCGGCCATTTTCCGCACTGGGAACAGCCGCAAGCTTTCGCCGACAAGATCGCCGCCTTCGCCGGCTGAGGAGGAGCACACCATGCGCGTCTGGTACTTCTCGGAGATGGCCTATCACCCGGCCTGGGACGAAGGGCTGAAGCGCGGCTCGCTGCGTGTCGTGTTGCCCAGCGGCAATGTCGATCCCGGGGTCGCGCACGGCCTGCTCAACCGCTACCTCGACGAGTTCGCACTGTGCGACGAGGTCGGCCTCGACATCATGATCAACGAGCACCACAGCACGGCGACCTGCATGACCATCTCCGCGCCGATGGCGCTGGCGGTGATCGCGCGCGAGACCAAGAAGGCGCGCCTGCTGTCGCTGGGCTCGCCCATCGCCAACCGGCCTGACCCGGTGCGCGTGGCCGAGGAGATGGCCTGGCTCGACGTGCTCTGCGGCGGCCGGCTGGAGATGGGCCTGGTGAAGGGCGCGCCCTATGAGATCGCGCCAGCCAACAGCAACCCGGCGCGGCTGATGCGGCGCTACTGGGAAGCGCACGACCTGATCATCAAGGCGATGTCGACCACCGACGGGCCGTTCAACTGGGAAGGCGAGTTCTTCCACTACCGCAATGTCAATATCTGGCCGCGGCCGATACAGCAGCCGACACCGCCGGTGTGGATGACGGGCTTGAGTCCCGAGACCGGCCGGCTCGCCGCCGAGCGCGGCCATGTCGTGGGCACGCTGCTCTCGGGCGGCGTCGCCAAGCCGATGTACGACGCCTATCGCCAGCGCGCGCAGGAGCTCGGCTGGACCGCCGGGCCGGACCGCTTCGCCTATGCCGTCTGCATCGGCGTCGGCAACACGCGCGCCGAGGGCCTGCGCCGCGCCGACCTGATCGCAGGCTACGTGCGCACCGCCGGCGTGGTGGCCGAGCCGTTCACCAACCCGCCGGGCTACAACTCGCTGGGCGCCAACATCGCCATGCTGAAGGCCGGGCCGGGCAGAGGCGGCTTCGTCAAGGACCGCGCCGGCAATCCGGTCGACCAGACCAAAGCCACTGTCGAGCAGTTCCTGGAGACTGACACGGTCTTCGCCGGCACGCCCGACGACGTGGTGCGACAGATCACCGACTTCAACCAGCGCATGGGCGGCGTCGGCCACCTGCTGTTCTTCGGCCAGGGCGGCTTCCTCGACCACAAGGACACCGCCGACAACATCCGCCTGTTCGCGCGCGAGGTCTTCCCGCGCATCCAGCACCTCAATGCCGACAAGCCGGCGAGCAGCCGCCGGCCCGTGGCGGCGGAGTAGTTCTTCCCTTCCCTCCGGAGGGGGAAGGTACGGTGTTGCATCAATCCCGCATCGCCTGGGTCATCGCACCGCCGACGGCGGTGCGGCCGCCATCGACCACCCATTGCGCGCCAGTGATGTTGGCGGCGAGGTCGGAGCACAGGAACAGCACGACGTCGGCGATCTCCTGCGGCGTCGTATAGCGGCCGGTAGGAATCACCGTGCGATAGGCCGCGGCGACGCTGGCGGGATCGTTGGGCCTGAGCTGCTTGGCGATGTCCTGCACCATGCGCGTCTCGACCGGTCCCGGGCACACGGCGTTGACGCGCACACCCATCGGCGCCACCTCGCCCGACGCCGTCTTGGTCAGGCCGATCACCGCGTGCTTGGAGGCGACGTAGGCCGGCATGCCCGGCGTCGCCACCAGGCCGGCGACCGAGGCGGTGTTCACCACCGCGCCGCTCTTCTGCTTGAGCATGACCGGCAGCACGTGGCGCAGGCCGAGGAACACGCCCTTGACGTTGACGCCCAGCACCTGATCGAACATCGCCTCGTCGTAGTCGGCGGTGTGCGCGACCTTGCCCTCGATGCCGGCGTTGTTGAAGAAGCAGTCGATGCGGCCATAGGCGTCGAGCGCCGCCTTCACATAGGCCTGCACCTCGGCCGACCTGGTGACATCGGCCATCGTCGCCTTGGCGTCGCCGCCCTGCTGGCGGATCGCGCCGGCCACCGCCTCGGCCGCCGCGCCGTCGCGATCGACCACCACGACCTTCGCGCCGCGCCCGGCGAAGTTCATCGCCGCCGCCTTGCCGATACCGTTGCCGCCGCCGGTGATCAGCGCGACCTTGCCCTTGAAGTCCATGATCCCGTCCTCCGCTTCCCCGTCATGTCGAGCGCAGCGAGACACCTAGATCCCTCGCTGCGCTCGGGATGGCAGACTGTTACTCTGCCGCTTTCCCAAGCCTCGACAGATCGCGATACGTGCTGCCGACATGTGTCGCTTTCAGCCGTGGCCCCTGCCCAAAGAACTTTTCCCGCATCGTTCCCGGCGCGTAGTCGCGTTTGAAAACGCCGCGCTTCTGCAGCTCGGGAATCAGCAACTCGACGACATCCTCGAAGTTACCTGGCGCAATCGCGAAGGAGAGGTTGAAGCCGTCGCAATCGCCGTCTTCGAGCCATTCCTGCAGCTTGTCGGCGACGGTCGCGGGCGAGCCCACCAGCACCGGCCCGCGCCCGCCGATGGCGCACCACTCCGCCAGCTCGCGGATCGTCCAGGCGCGCGCAGGATCGGCGGTGCTGAAGCCCTCGATCGCCGACTGGCCGGCGTTGGTCTTGACGTAGCGCAGCTTCTCGTCGGGCTGATACTTGCCGAGGTCGATGCCGGTCCAGCCCGATAGCAGGCTGAGCGCGCCGTCGTAGCTGAACCACTCGCGATAGGCCGCCGCCTTGCGCTCGGCTTCGGCGTCGGTCTCGCCCAGCAGCACGGTCTGCATGTTGAAGACCAGCACGTCGCGCGGATCGCGGCCTTGCGCCGCCACCAGCTCGCGCAGTCGCGTGGTGTAGGACTTCAGGATCGGAATGGTCGCGGCACCGACGAACACGCATTCGGCGTGACGCGCCGCGAATTGCCGGCCGCGCGACGAAGCGCCCGCCTGGTAGATCACTGGCGTGCGCTGCGGCGAGGGCTCGCAGATGTGGAAACCGGGCACGGTGTAGTGCTTGCCGGCATGGGCGATGGGATGAACGCGCGCGGGGTCAGTGAAAACCCCGGTGCGACGGTCGCGCGCGTTGGCACCGTCCTGCCAACTGCCCTCCCACAGCTTGTAGCAGACCTCCATGTACTCGTCGGCGATGTCGTAGCGGTCGTCGTGCGCGCCCTGCGCGGCGTGACCGGTATTCTTCGCGCCGCTTTCGAGATACGACGTCACGACGTTCCAGCCGGCGCGGCCCTTGGTCAGATGATCGAGGGTCGTCATGCGCCGCGCGAAGGGATAGGGATGCTCGAACGCCGTCGACGAGGTGACGCCGAAGCACAGATGTTCGGTCACCGTCGCCATCGGCGGGATCACCAGCAGCGGATCGTTCACCGGTACTTGCGCGGCATGGCGTAGCGCGTGGTCGGCCGTGCCTTGATAGACATCGTAGACGCCCAGCACATCGGCCAGAAAGATGCCGTCGAACTTGCCGCGCTCCAGCAGCTTCGCGAGATCGGTCCAATACGCCAGCGTGTTGTACTCGGCCGTGCGATTGCCGGGGTAGTGCCACAGGCCCGGCGCCATGTGACCGGGCGTGTTCATCGCGAAGGCGTTGAGGCGGATCTGCCGGGCCATCGTCGTCAGCCGGTCGCCGCCCTGCGCCACAGCGGGCGCACCTCGGCGTCGGGATCGTTCACGACGCGGCATTCGTCGTTGAACACCATGGTCGCGCGCGTCCTGGTGTCGTAGGCCGGCCAGGCGGGAAGCGAGTCGTTCGACGGATTGCCGGTGCGCGCGAAGGTCGCCCAGGTCCTCGAAACTCGGTCGGCCAGCGCCTGCGCACCGGTCTTCTGGTGCTGCGCGCCGATGACATGCAGCGTGTCAAACACGAACGGCACGTCGACGGAGTGCGGCGCTTTCAGCTTGCCGCCATAGGCCGGCGTCTCCCAGTCGAGCCGATAGACAAACACCGGCGCCTTGCCACGTGTCGCCTTGGTCTCGGCCTGGATGACGGTACGCACGCCGAAGTTCGACGCCGTGAGCGCCGTGATCAGCCGGTCGCTTGGGCTCATCTGGGGATCGCGCTTCTTGTAGTAGGCGAGCACGGCGTCGGTCTGGCCGCCGGCGACCGCGGCGATGCGTTCCCTCAGATCGTCCTCGGTGATGGCGCGGTTCCAGACCTTGTTGTCGGGCGCGAGGAAGATCGCCGATTCGTCCTTGGTATCGCCGACCATGATCGGGATGTCGTCGGAGATCTGCGGCGCGTCGGCAAAGAACGGATGCTGCGACAGCACCGCGCCGTCGATCACCGGCCCGAAGTTGTAGCGGTCGAGCAGCGGAAAGTGCGGTTTCGGCAGGCTGCGCTGCGCCGTATCGACCGCCTGCAGCATCTTGTCGATCGGCACCGCCTGAAGTTCCGCGATCCGGTCCTTGCCCAGCGCGAAATGCTTCAGCACCGCCTCAGCCAGCCGGTTCGTGCGCTCCCGCTCGGCGAAGCGGATGCTGCTGCCGCTCTGCACAATGGCCTTGTGGAACAGCCGCCTGGCGTCGGGCATCGCCAGCAACGCGCTGACCTTACCGCCGCCGCCAGACTGGCCGAAGATGGTGACGTTACCAGGATCGCCACCGAAGCGTGCCGCGTGCTCGCGCACCCATTTCAGCGCCTCCACGAGATCGAGCACGCCGAGATTGCCGGATTGCGCGAAGCGCTCGCCGCCGATCTGCGACAGGTCGAGATGGCCGAAGATGTTGAGGCGATGATTGATCGCGACCACGACCACGTCCTGGCGTCGTGCCAGGTTGACGCTGTCGTAGCGCGGGGAGTTGGCCGAGCCGTAGGAAAAGGCGCCGCCATGCAACCAGACCATCACCGGCCGCTTGGCGCCATCGCAGCCCGGCGTCCACACATGCAGGGTCAGGCAATCCTCGCTCACGGGCAGCGTGTCGACCGGCCCCCAGACCGTGGCCAGCTCGGGCCGCTGCGGCGCGGCCGCAGCCTGCGGCGAGCGGCCGGCGTAGTGGATCGCCTCGCGCACGCCGCTCCACGGCTCGGGCTTGCGCGCGGGGCGGAAACGGTTGGCGCCGGCGGTCGAGGCGCCGTAGGGGACGCCTTTGAAGACGTGCACGCCGTTCGTGGTGATTCCCTGCAGCTTGCCCGACGCGGTCTCGACCACGGGCGAACGCGTCACTTTGGACTGCGTCAGAGACTCCACATCGCCGGCCATCGGGCGTTCCTCCAGATTCGTTGGCCGCGAGCCTGCGCCCGCGGACGACCACGCGTCAACGCTACGAGCCGCGCGCGCGTCCCGTCAGCCGCAACCCTGATGTGGCGATGCCGAGGATCGCGAAGGCCGCGCCGATCAGGAGGGCGACGGTCGGCGCGGTCGAGGCGGAGGCGACGAGGCCGAAGACCATGGCGACGATCGCCGCGCCAAAGGTCTGGCCCATCAGCCGCGCCGTCGACATGATGCCGCCAGCGCTGCCGCTGCGCTCGCGCGGGATGTTCGACACCATCAGCCGGTTGTTGGGTGTCTGGAACAGCGCGAAGCCGATGCCGCACAGCGCGGTGCGCCAGGCGATGTTCCAGCTCGCGGGATCGGCCGGCAGCAGCGCCAGCGAGACCAGCCCGCCGCACATGCAGGTGAGCCCGATCGCGCCCAGCAGGCCGGCGGGATGGCGATCCGCGAGCCGCCCGGCGATCGGCGCGGTGAGCGCCAGGCCGAGCGGCCACGGTGTCATCAGCAGGCCGGTGTCGACCTGTGAACGCCCCAGCACGTCGTGCAGATAGAACGGCAGTGCCACGACGCCGCAGCCTTGCGCCGTGAAGGCGATCGACGACGACAGCACGGAGAGCGCGAAGACCGGTCGCTTGAAGAGATCGATGGGCAGCATCGGCGTCGTGAGCGCCCTCTGCCGGCGCAGAAACAGCCAGCCGAAGATCAGCGCCGCCACCAGCACGCCCAGGATCACCGGCACGCGTTGACCGTGGCCGATGCCATCGACGCCGAAGATCAGCAGGCCGAAGGTCAGGCCGCTCAGGAAGGCGCTGGGCCAATCGAACGGATAGCGTGGCACGCGCACGCGCGGCAGCGTCCAGATCGAGAGCGTGAGCGCGGCGAGCCCGATCGGTAGATTGAACGCGAACAGCCACGGCCAGGGCGCCACCGCGAGGATCGCCGCGGCAATGCTCGGCCCCGACGCCGAGGAACCGGCGACGATCAGCGTGTTCATGCCCATGCCGCGGCCGAGCTGCGCGCGCGGATAGGTGAAGCGCACCAGCGCCGCGTTGACCGCCATGATGCCGGCGGCGCCGAGGCCCTGGAACACGCGCGCGATGACGAGCGTCTGCAGCGAATCGGCCAGCGCGCAGGCCAGCGAGGCCAGGAGGAAAACGGCGATGCCGGCGCGATAGACGCGCGTGTAGCCCAGGATGTCGCCGAGCGACGACAGCGGCAACAGCGCCACCGTGACCGCGATCTGGTACGCCGTGACGATCCAGATCGAAGTCGCCGGATCGACACCGAGATCCTTGCCCATCGCCGGCAGGGCGACATTGGCGATGGCGGTGCTGAGCACCGACAGCGACAGGCCGAGCGTGATGGTGGCCACCGCCCAGTAGCGGCGCGGGACGGGCAGGCCGTCCTGCGCCTCGAGGTCACTGGGAGCGCCGGCGTCCTGTCGGCTCATGACTGCCGGCGAGACGCCGGCGCTCCCAGGAAGGCAGCAAGACTCAAATCCTGACCTCGCGCTTCAGCGCTGTCTCGTAGACCCGCATCATCGAGGCGGTGTCCGACGGGCCCAGCCCCATGCCGCGCGCCAGGCGCATCAGATTGTGCGTCGCCGCCGCCAGCGGCGTGGGCGCGCCGAGCTGATCGGAGAGCTCGAGCGCCAGATGCATGTCCTTGTAGGCGAGGTCGAGCGCGAAGGAGGCCTTGAAGTTGCCCTTCATCACGCGGTCGGAGAACATGCGGTAGGCGTTGGAATTGCCGCTGCTGTTGGAGATCACCTGTTGCAGCTTGGCCGGATCGATGCCGGCCACGGCGCCCAGCATCATGCCCTCGGCCGCCGCCGCCATATTGCAGAAGGCCATCATGTTGTTGACCAGCTTGGCAATGGTGCCGGTGCCCAGCTCGCCCATGTGCAGCACGTTGGCGCCGAAGGATTGCAGCATCGGCAGGTTGGCGTCGAAGGCCGCCTTGTCGCCGCCGACCATGATGGCGATGGTGCCGGCCTCGGCGCCGACCACGCCGCCGCTGACCGGCGCGTCGAGCATGACGATGCCCTTCTCCTTCAGCTTGGCCGCGATCGCCCGCACATTGGTCAGCGCGTTGGTGCTGAGGTCGAAATAGACCGTGCCCGGCTTGGCGTTCTCGAGGATGCCGCCCGGCCCCAGCGCCACCGCCTCGACGTCCTTGGGCATCGGCAACGAGGTCATGATCACCTCGTTGGCCCCGGCGATCTCGGCGACGCTCTTGCCCGCCGTGGCGCCCAGGTCGGTGCACGCCTTGACGCTCGCCGGGTTGAGATCGAACACCGTGACGGTGTGGTTGGTCTTCTTGATGATGTTCCGGCACATGGGCCCGCCCATGTTGCCCACGCCGATAAAGCCGATCTTCATGCCCGTCCCCTCCTGGTATGGCTGCTCCCTGTCATTCCGAGCGCAGCGAGGAATCTTTCCTTGCCTGTCCAATCTAGCGAAAGATTCCGTGCTGCGCTCGGAATGACAGGGATGCACGCGGCTTGCCTCGCGCGAGGATCGCGACCACACTCCGGCCGCGTGAGAATCGGGGACCTGTTCACGGAAGAGCGTGTGGCGCGCGTGGCGAAATTCGCCGCGCTGGGCTTCGCCATCGCCTTCGCCGCCCTGCTCACCCAATCGCGCGACCTCGTCTATCCGTCAGGCCGGGCGGTCGGCGCCGACTTCGTCACCTTCTGGGCGGCCTCCGACCTGGCGCTGTCGGGTCGACCGAGCTGGGCCTACAACGAGGCCGCCATCGTCGCCGCCGAGCGCAAGGCGCTGCCCAAGGCCGAGGACGTCTATCTCTGGCACTACCCGCCGCCGTTCCAGCTGGTGGTGCTGCCGCTGGCGCTGGTCCCGTACCTCTGGGCGTACGGCCTGTGGCTCGCCGCATGGCTGGCGATCTACGCCGCGACCTTCCGCGCCGCGTTTCGCGATCCGGCGCCGTTCTGGCTGGCGATCGGCGCCTCCGCCGTCTACGTCAACGCCCTGCACGGCCAGAACGGGTTGATGACGGCCGCGCTCGCCGCCGGCGGGCTCCTGCTGCTCGACCGCAAACCGCTGCTGGCCGGCGTGCTGATCGGCGCGCTCTGCTACAAGCCGCATCTTGGTCTGCCGCTGGGCCTATTGCTGCTCGCCGGCGGTTACTGGCGCGCCGCCATCGGCGCGTCGCTGTCGGTCGCGGCACTGTGTGGTTTCTCCGCGCTGCTCCTGGGCATCGAGACCTGGCAGGCCTTCCTCGCCAACGCCGCGACGGCGCGCGCCGTGCTCGAAGGCGGCGCCGTGCCCTGGCACAAGATGGCCTCGCTGTTCGCCACGGTGCGGCTCGCGGGCGGCGGCATCGAGCTCGCCTACATCCTACACGGACTCGCGGCGGTGACCGTCCTGGCGCTCTCGATGCTGGCGTGGCGACGGGCGGGCTCGTTCGAGCTGAAGGTCGCGCTGGGCGCGCTGGCGGCGCTGTTGGTCTCGCCATACCTCTTCGATTACGACCTCGCGGTCACGGCGCTGGCGCTGGGCCTGCTGCTGCGCGACGGCTTCACGCGCGGCTGGCGGCCCGGCATGAAGCCGGCGATCGTGGCGCTCTGGCTGGCGCCGGCGGTGCTGTCTTTTGTCGCCGAAGCGACGCGCGTGCAACTGCAGCCTGTCGTTCTGCTGGCGGTATGGGCGCTGACGTGGCAGAGGCTGCGCGCAGCATGAATGCCCTGTTCACCGAGGCGCGCGTCGCGCTGTTCGCCAAGGCGATCGCCGTGGCCTTCCTGCTCGCCTTTATCGCCACCCTGACGTCGATGCGCGACATGATGCTGTCGCCCGGTCGCGGCTTCGGCGGCGACTTCGTCGCCTTCTACGCCGCCGGCATGCTGGCGCGCGAGGGCCGGCCGCAGGCGGCCTACGACATGGCGGCGATCACCGAGGCCGAGAAGCGCGCGCTGCCGCAGGCGACCTACGCGCTGATGTACGCCTATCCGCCGGTGTTCCAGATGGTGCTCAAGCCGCTCGCCGGCCTGCCCTATGTCTGGGCTTATGTCGTGTGGGCCGCGCTGCTCTTCGCGCTGCATGTCGCGGTCTGGCGTGTCGCCTTCGGTGACACACCGGCGTTCTGGGCCGCGCTGGGTTGCTCCGCGGTCTATCTCAACGTGCTGCACGGCCAGAACGGTCTGCTGAGCGCCGCGCTGCTCGGCATCGGCCTGCTGTCGCTCGCTCATCGGCCGTTTCTCGCCGGCATTGCCATCGGCGCGCTCTGCTACAAACCGCAGCTTGGACTCTCCGTCGGTCTGCTGCTGCTCGCCGGCGGTCAATGGCGCGCGGTCGGCGGCGCGGCGCTGTCGGTCGTCGTGCTATGCGCCGCGTCGGCCGCGGTGCTGGGCCCCGATATCTGGCGCGCCTTCATCGAGCTGGGCGGTGGCGCGCGCGTCGTGCTCGAAGGCGATGGCGGACCGCTCGACAAGATCGCCAGCGTCTACGCCCTGGTGCGCAAGCTGGGCGCGCCGGTGGTCGTCGCCTACGCGCTGCACGGCCTCGTCGCGCTCGCCGTGATGGTTTTGGCGGTCCGCGCCTGGCGGCGCGGTGGCGCGGAACTGCCACGCATCGCCATGGCGGCGGCGACGGTGCCGTTGGTCTCGCCGTACTTCTTCGACTACGACCTCGCGGTGATTGTGTTGCCGATCGGCGCGCTGCTGATCGACGGATTCCGCAATGGCTGGATGCCCGGCATGCGCGCCATCCTGCTGATCGCCTGGTTCACGCCGGCGATCGCGCCGAAGCTGGCGGAACACGCCGGGCTGCAGATCATGCCGCTGGCCAGTATCGCGCTCTTCTGGATGGCGTGGCGGCGGTGCGAGTCCGGCGCGGAGGCGAGCGGACAGACGCGATGGACCTGACCTATTTCGCCATCGTGTTCGGCGCGTTCCTGATCGCAGGCCTCGTCAAGGGCACCGCCGGCATGGGGTTGCCGCCCACCGCCATCGCGCTCACCACGCTCGTCCTGCCGATGAGCGACGCGCTGGCGCTGATGACCGTGCCGACCCTGGCGACGAATGTCTGGCAGGCGTTCGGCGGCGGGCACTTCCGCGCAATGCTGCGTCGCTTCTGGATCATGGGCATCGCGATCACCGCCGGCATCTTCGTCTCGGCGCTGACCTTGCGCAGCCTGGGCTCGCCGCTGTCGGTCGGATTGCTCGGCGTGATCCTCGTGATTTTCTCGTTAACCGCCTTCGTCGCCTGGCGCCCGCACGTGCCGGCGCGCCACGAGTGGTGGGCCAATCAATTGAGCGGCGCGGCGACCGGTCTCATCGGCGGCGTGACCGGCATGGCCGCGGTGCCGTTTCTGCCCTACATGCAATCGTTGGCGCTGACGCGCGACGAGTTGATTCAGGCGCTCGGCATTCTCTTCGTCGTGTTCACGGCCGCCTTGACGATCGCGCTTGCCGACGCCGGCGCGTTCACGATCACCAACGGAATCGGCACGCTGGTCGCGACCGCGCCGACCTTGCTCGGCATGTGGCTGGGGCAGAAGCTGCGGCGCGCCGTGTCGCCGGAGGTGTTCCGCAAGATGTTCCTCGCGGTGATGTTCGGCGTCGGGATTCATCTCTCACGCGGCCTGTTCTGAGACAACTTTTCCACATCAGCGCGAATCGAAATCGTCGCGCATATCGTCAGCGTTCAATCAGGATTTGCAGGCATGGTTCCGCTTGCACACCGGCGGTTCTGCCCCAACGGGCCGACCGGTGGGCGACACACCCCCTTGGGCGCTCGTCTTTCCGTCAGACGAGCGCCCATTTTCTTTGCGCGCGGAATGCGTAGGCTGCGCATGCCGAAGGGAGCCGCGCATGCCCGACGATCTGTCACCAGCGGAAGAGAAGTCCATCGATCTCGACCTGCGCGACAAGGCGGTGATCGTGAAGAAGAACGGAGAGACGCGGGAGGTGATCCGCAACCTCTCGGGCGGCGCCGTGATCGGCGACAGTGTCTACCTCGCCGATGACGAAGGCCGGAGATTGCTGCATCTGCGGCTTGTGGCATCCAGGCGCTACGAAATCGCCGACACCGTCAAGATGACGGCTCTCTTCGACATCGCCGACGAGACGGACAAGAAGAAGGAGTTCGATCTCGAGGCGCTCGCCGTCGACCGCATCGACGAGGACACGACCCGGCTCTGGCTCATCGGCTCGCACGCGATGGGCCACGCGAAGCCGGAAAGCGGCGACCTCGAGCTCAAGCGCGTCGGGCTGAAGCGCGAGCGTAACCGCTTGCTCTTCGGTTGTGTCGACATCGACAAGAACGGCCCGGTCAAAGGCAGCGGCCGCCACCTCAGGATCAAGCCCGCGCGCGAGACCCACACGACCGAGTTTCTGACGGCCCTGCGCACCGCGCCACCCGCCGCGATCGGTTTGCTGCGCGAGGTCTCCGCCCTGGCGAAGATCTCCGCCGACGCCGGCGTCGGCTGGTTCACGCCCTACACGATGGCCAGCACCAAGGAGAACGGCCTCGACGTCGAGGGCCTGGCGATCCGTCGACATGCCGGCGACCACGCCACGGCCGTCGCCCTCGTCGGCCTGCGCGGCCCGGTCATCGATGGCTTCGCGGTCCTTATCGAGATCAGGATCCGCGACCACTCGAAGCGCGGGCTGAAGACCGTCGGCAAACCGCGCTTCCATTTGCTCAACCTGGAAGGCTTCGGCATCCGCGATCTCGAGTGGCGCGACAAGGATCTGCTGATCCTCGCCGGACCGACAATGACCCGCCAGCGCGAGTCGGCGCTGTTCCGCTGGAACGGCGCATGGAAGAACATCGCCAAGGGCGGCAAGAACGTCGTCGAGGTCAACGACATCGAGACCATCGGCTCACTGCGGATGCCGGAGGACAAGAGCGGACCCGAGGTGTTCACCATCGTCACGCCGCAAGAGCCCGAGTATATGTTGTTGCGCGACGGCATCGGCAAGGACCGCCTGCGCGACCAGACGGGCAAGGCGTCCGATCTGGGGCCGGTCTACCACACCGAGATCTATCGGATCGCCGACCGATAGGCTAAGCACCGCGCACGATGTCCAAAGCCTCTCCCCTCACCCCGTTCAAGGTCACCGTCTGCGGCATCCCCGAGCTGGCGCAGCATGGCGACAGCGGCGTCAGCCATGTGCTGTCGCTGCTCGATACACACCATCCGTCGCCCGAGGCGCTGGGCGATTATGGCGCGATCGACCACGAGCTGTTGCGTTTCGACGATGTCGTCGCCGAGTTCCCCGGCTTCGTCGCCTGCGGCGAGGCCGACGTGCGCCGCATCCTGGCGCTCGGTGAGCGCCTGCGCGAAGCCGGCGAGAGCGCGCGGCACCTGTTGGTACATTGCCATGCCGGCATCTCGCGCTCGACGGCGTCGGCGGCGGTGCTGATGGCGCAGTTCAACCCGGGCCGTGAGACCGAGGCCTTCCTGCGCATCCTCGACCTGCGCCCGCACGCCTGGCCCAACACGCGCATCGTCGAGTTCGCCGACCGCCTGCTGCGGCGCGACGGCGCGCTGCTGGAAGGCCTCGTCGCCTACCGCCGCGCGCTGCTCGAGCGCAAGCCGAACCTGCGGCAGGTGATCGTCAACATCGGCCGCGGTCACGAATTGCCGTCGTGACCCCCTCCCCCCGCGTGCGGGGCGAGGGAGGAGATCACCGCGCCTTCAATGGTGCCGCGGCGAGATGCGCGCCAGCGTCGACGATCATGAACTCGCCGGTGACGTTGCTGGCGCTGGTGAGAAAGAAGACCGCCGTCTCGGCCATCTGGTCGGCGGTGCCGGCCTGGCGCAACGGCGTGCCGTTCTCCTGCTGCGCCAGCGCGGCGGCGTAGCCCTTCTCGCCGAAGACGCCCAGCAGCCAGCGGCCCTGGATGAAGCCCGGGCAGATCGTGTTGACGCGCACCGCCGGCGCCAGCCATTTCGCCAACGCCAAGGTCAGCGTGTTGAGCGCGCCCTTGGAGCACATGTAGGGGATCGACGAGCCGACGCCCATCACCCCGGCGATCGAGGAGATGTTGACGATCGAGCCACGCTCCTTCTTTTCTTCCCACTGCTTCTTCATGACAGGGAAAACGGCGCGGGCCATCTGGTAGGGGCCGACGACGTTGATGCGGTTGATGCGCTCGAAATCCTCGGCGTTGACGCCGTCGAGATCACCCTGCGCCTGCGCCTTGGTGGTGCCGGCGTTGTTGAGCACGCCGTCGATCCGTCCCCATTCCTTCATCGCCGATTCGACGAGCTTCTTGCAGTCGGAGTCCTGGCCGACATCGGCCTGCACCAGGATCGCGTTGACGCCCTTGGCCTTCACGGCCGCCATCGTCTCGTCGGCTTCCTTCTTGCTGCGCGTGTAATTGACGACGATGTTCCAGCCGAGATCGGCGAGCTGGACGGCCGCGGCGGCGCCCAGCCCCGTCGCCGATCCGGTCACGATCGCGACCTTCCCCTTCTGTGCGGCCATCTCTTCCTCCTGCGTTGGCGTGCCGGCGCACCCTAGAGCGGAGCGCGCGGGGATGGAACCACCTGTCATCCTCGGGGCCGTCCGCGGCCCCTGTAGTGCAGCGCGGGATGACAGGCGGCGCTTCCGCGCGGAACAGCCGGCTTGCCTTGCCGCTGACGCTCCGCTTGAGTGGCGCGAAGGGGTGAGCTCATGACCGATCTGTTCTCGCTGAAGGGCCGCGTGGCTTTGGTGACCGGCGCGTCGCGCGGGCTGGGCCGCGACTTCGCCGTCACGCTGGCCGCGGCCGGCGCCACCGTGGTCTGCGCCGCGCGCACCGCGCCCGATCTGGAGGCCACGGTGGCGTCGATCATCGGGGACGGCGGCAAGGCCGAGGCGCTGGCGCTCGACGTCGCCGACGAAGCGGCGGTGGTCAAGGCCGTCGCCGACATCGTCGCGCGCCACGGCCGCATCGACGTGCTGATCAACAACGCCGGTATCACCATCCGCAAGCCCGTGGTCGATCTGCCGCGCGCCGACTGGCAGAGCGTGGTCGACACCGACCTCACGGCGCCGTTCATGTTGGCGCGCGAATGCGGCCGGCACATGCTGCGCCAGAAGAGCGGGCGCATCGTCAACATCTCCTCGATCCTGGGCATTCTCGGCCGCGAGACGGTGGCGGCCTATGTCGCCTGCAAGCACGGGCTGATCGGGCTGACCAAGACGCTCGCGATCGAGCTCGGGCCCGACGTCACGGCGAACTGCATCTGCCCCGGTTACATCCGCACCGAGTTCAACATCACGCTGCAGCAGACCAAGAGCTTCACAGACATGATCGAGCAGCGCACCGCGGCGCATCGCTGGGGCACGCCGGAGGACCTGCGCGGCGCGCTCCTGCTGCTGGCGTCGGACGCCGGCGCCTACATCACCGGCCAGTCGATCGTCGTCGATGGCGGGCTGACGACGGTGTTGGCGTAGTACGTCTTTGGGACGCCGGCGGTCCCAAGGAGATCCCTCGCTGCGCTACAGGGGCCGCGGATGGCCCCGAGGATGACGAGGAGTGGATTATCCCTTGACGCCGAAGGCTTTGCGCAGGGCGTTGAGACCCTGCTGGTGCGGCGTCCACATGCGGCCACCGACCAGGCCGCCATCGACCACCAGGTCATGGCCGTTGACGAAGCTCGACTCGTCGGAGGCCAGGAACACGGCGGCGCGGGCGATGTCGTCGGTCAGGCCGGCGCGCGGGATCGGCTGGTTGGCGGCGAAGACGCCCTTCATGGTCTCGGCGGTCTTCTCGGCGTCTTCATGCGAGAGGCCCAAAGCCTTGCCGAAGATGCCGGTGGCGATGCCGCCGGGCGAGATCGAGTTCACCCTGATGTTTTTCTCGCCCAGCTGCATGGCGACGCAGACGGTGAGGTGGTTCACCGCCGCCTTGGCGGCGCTGTAGATCATCGAACTCGACATGCCGGCGCGGCGCCCCGCCACCGAGCCGTTGTTGATGATGCTGCCACCGCCCTGCTTCACCATCACCGGCGTCACGTGCTTCATGCCCAGCATCACGCTGCGCACCAGCGAGGCCATCGCCGCGTCGAAGCCGTCGACCGGAATGGTCTCGATTCCACCGACCGGCGCCGGACCGCCGGCGTTGTTGAACAGGCAGTCGACGCGGCCCCACTTGGCGAGACAGGCGTCGATCAGCGCCTTGAACTCGGCTTCCTGGGTGACGTCGGCACGCTTGAACAGCAGACGCTCGGCGCCGAGCTCTTTCTCGAGCGCGGCGCTGAGATCGGCGCGACGGCCGGCGGCCACCACGCGAGCGCCCTCGGCGACGAAGATCTCGGCCGTACGCCGGCCGATTCCGCTGGTCGCACCGGTAACGATGCAGATCTTGCCGTCGAGACGCGCCATGTCGACTACTTCTTGGTGAGCTGTTTGGCGTCGAACTTGCAGTAGCCGTCGAGCAGCACGTTGCCGCCGGCCGGCGTGATGCGGCCGCTGACCTTCATGTTGCCGTCCTGCACCTTGGCCGTGGTGCGGAAATTGCCGCCGCCATCCATCGCCACCGGAGCCCAGGAGCGCTGCGTCCGGCCTTCCTGCATGAAAGTGCCCGACACCTGGTTGCCGGTGACGGTGACGTCGATGGTCATCTTGTAGCGAGGGCAGTTGTATTGGCCCGCGCCATAGCCGGTCCAGGTGTAGCTCTGTGCCAGGGCCGGCGCCGCGCTCAGCAGCCCGGCGATGACGACAGAACAGGCGATGACAGCGCGCATGAGACCTCCCCCCGGCCGGCTGGCCGCTATTTCTTCGCGAGCTTGAAGTCGAACAGACAATAGCCGTCGAGCCTGACGACAGCCTCGCTGGGCGTGATCTTCCCGGTGACCTTCATCTTGCCACCGCCGCCAACGATGGCCTCGCTGACGAAAGTGCCGTCGGGCCCCGCCTTGGCGACGAAGAAGCGCTCGTCACGGCCGTCCTGCTGGAAAGTCGCCTTGATGTCGGAACCGGTGACGGTGAGATCCATCTTCATGCCGTAGCTGCCGCAGCGGGACGATCCAAGCTGATTCACGCCGGAGTTAACTCGTCCAGAATAAAGCTGCTGCGCCAGAGCCGGCGCGGCGGCCAGGACGGTGGCGGCGATGAGAGAACCGAGAACGATACTGCGCATGATGCCTCCTGATGAGCGCTAGAAGCATGGCCGGACCATGCCTCCCGACAGGCCTAGAATCCATAACATTACGGCGGGATCGGGCTATAACGTCGCCGCCGCGTTACGCAAGGTTACCGTGCCCGATTTCGACAAGCCCGCCCTGCTGCAGGATCTCACCGCGCTCGCCCGCCAGGCCGGCGCCGCCATTCTCGACATCTATGCCCGGCCCGACCAGGGCGAGCGCCAGAAGACCGACGCCTCGCCGGTGACCGACGCAGACCACGCCGCCGAGGCCATCATCCTGACCGGCCTGCGCACGCTGACTCCCGACGTGCCGATCATCGCAGAGGAGGAGGTCGCCGCCGGCCGCCTGCCCCAGGTCGGCGCCGGGCCGTTCTGGCTGGTCGACCCGCTCGACGGCACCAAGGAGTTCATCAAGCGCAACGGCGAGTTCACCGTGAACATCGCCCTGATCGAGAACGGCGAGCCGAGTCTGGGCGTCGTCTCGGCGCCGGCGCAGGGCGTGCTGTGGCGCGGCGCCAAGGGCCATGGCGCGCAGCGCCAGCTCGACGGCGGGGAGCCGACCGCCATCGCGGTGCGCCGGCCGCCGGGCGTCGGCCTCACCGTCTTCGCCAGCCGCAGCCATTCGGTGTTCAACCAGCTCGATATCTGGCTGCGCAACAACGACATCCCAGTCGCCGAGCGCAAGCAGGCCGGCTCGTCGCTGAAATTCTGCCTGATCGCCGCCGGCGAGGGCGACCTCTACCCGCGCTTCGGCCCGACCATGGAGTGGGACACCGCCGCCGGCCAGGCCGTGCTCGAGGCGGCGGGCGGCGAGGTGATCGACGACAGCACGCGCCAGCCGCTGCGCTACGGCAAGCCGGGCCATCGCAATCACTGGTTCGTCGCGCGCGGCTGGCCGGCGGGTCGCGACTGGCGGACGGGATGAACGCGATCATCGAGCGCGCCACGGCGTTGATCCGCGCCGGCCGCCTCGTCGCCTTCCCCACCGAGACGGTCTACGGCCTGGGCGCCGACGCCACGCAGGACCGCGCCGTCGCGGCGATCTTCGCCGCCAAGGGCCGCCCGGCATTCAATCCGCTGATCGCCCATGTGCTCGACGCCGCCGAGGCGCGCCGGTATGTGGTCTGGAACGACATCGCCGAGCGTCTCGCCGCCGCCTTCTGGCCCGGCCCCCTCACCCTCGTCCTGCCGCGCGTCAAGAACTGCCGGCTGTCGCTGCTCGCCTCCGCCGGCCTCGACACCGCCGCCGTGCGCGCGCCCTCGCATCCCATCGCCCGCGCGCTGATCGCCGCGTCGGGCGTGCCGATCGCAGCCCCCAGCGCCAACCGTTCCGGCGCCATCAGCCCGACGCGGCCGGAGCATGTCGTCGAGTCGCTGGGCGACGCGGTCGACCTGGTGATCGACGGCGGGCCGTGCGATGTCGGACTCGAATCGACGGTGCTTGACCTCACCACGCCGACGCCGACCTTGCTGCGCCCCGGCGGCACGACGCGCGAGGCGATCGAGGCGCTGATCGGCGCAATCGAGGACGGCCCGGCCATCGGCGTCCCCGGCGCGCTGCATTCGCCGGGCCAGCTCGAAAGCCACTACGCGCCGCGCGCCGCCATGCGGCTGAACGCGACGGCAGCGCAAATGGGCGAGACCATGCTCGGCTTCGGCCAGGTCGCCGGCGCGCTCAACCTCAGCCCGAGCGGCGACCTCGTCGAAGCGGCGGCCAACCTGTTCGTCATGCTGCGCAGGCTCGACGCAACAGGCACGACGCGAATCGCGGTCGCGCCGATTCCTGAATCCGGCCTCGGCGCGGCGATCAACGACCGGCTGCGGCGTGCGGCGGCCCCACGCTCATAGCCAGGGTCTGCGTGCCCACTCGAGCGCAAGATCGAGGCGGTCGTTACCCCAGAACAGCTCGCCGTCGACGACAAAGCTCGGCGCACCGAAGATGCCCAGCGCGATGGCGCGATCGACATCGGCAACCAGCGCCTTCCTGTTGCCGTCAGCGAGCGCGGCCGTGAGTATCGCCTGAGCGTCGAAGCCGGCGCGTTCGAGCACGTCCTTGATCACGTCCAGCTCGGCGATCTCGCGATCCTCAACAAAGCTGGCGCGGTAGATCGCCAGCGTCAGATCGGCACGGCGCCCGACAGGTACAACCCGACTGACCCGCGCGCCCAGCAAGCCATTGCGCGGATAGGTCGACGGCCAGCGCAGTCCCAGGCCTTGCTTCGCCGCCAGCCGTTCGACGTCACGGCGCCTGTAGTTGCGCTGTGCCGGCGGCGCGTTTTGCAGCGGCGATGGATTGTCGGGCCGCAGGCGCAGGATCGGGCCGATCACGAATGGAATCCACTCGACCGCGATGTCGGTGTTCACGGCCAGCCGCTCCGCCGCCAGCCACGCATAGGGGCTGGCAAAGTCGTACCAGAATTGCATCGTCGCCATGCGGCTACCATACCCTTGGGGACCCAGTGCAATCCCGCTAGATTGAGCCGATCCGGAGGAAACCAAGACCATGCCTGACACCTATATCTCGCCGCCCTCGTCCGCGTTCCACGAGGCGCTCGCCGCCATCGTCGGCGAGAAGGGTCTGGTGACCGATCCGCAGGCGGTACAGTTCCACACCACCAACTGGCAGGGCATGGCGCCGGGCCGCGCCGCCGCCGTGGTCAAGCCGGCGAGCGTCGAGGAGGTCTCGGCCATCGTGAAATTGTGCAACCAGCACAACGTCAAGATCGTACCGCAGGGCGGGCTGACCGGCCTGATGACCGCCAGCATCCCGGTGCGCCAGGGCGACGAGATCGTCGTGTCCCTGGCGCGCATGAACCGCATCCTCGACGTCAACCCGCAGGCCTACACCATGACGGTCGAGGCCGGCGTGGTGCTGCAGACCATCCAGCAGACGGCGATGGAGCATGATCGCCTGTTCCCGATCAGCCTGGGCGCCCAGGGCTCCTGCATGATCGGCGGCAACCTCTCGACCAACGCCGGCGGCGCGCAGGTGCTGCACTACGGCAACACGCGCAGCATGGTGCTGGGGCTCGAGGTCGTGCTGCCCGACGGCCGCATCTGGGACGGCATGCGCGCGCTGAAGAAGGACAACACCGGCTACGACCTGAAGGACCTCTTCGTCGGCGCCGAGGGCACCTTGGGCATCATCACCAAGGCGGTGCTGAAGGTGTTCCCCAAGCCCAAGGACGTCGCCACCTGCTGGCTGGCGATCCCCAACCCGAAGGCGGCCTTCGAGCTGCTGGCCGAGGCGCGCATGGCCTCGGGCGACTGCGTGACCTCGTGCGAGCTGGTGCACGGCATCGGCTATGAGGGCGTGCTCAAGCACGTGCCCAATCTGCAGCGGCCGATCGAGGGTTCACCCGAGTGGCAGTTGCTGATGGAATGGTCCTCGACCCGCGCCCCCACGGGCAACGGCGCCGGCGGCATGGCCGAGCGCATGGAGGAGTTCCTCACCGGCGCCTTCGAGCGCGGTCTGGCGGTCGACGGCACCATCGCTCAATCCGAGGCGCAGGCGCGCAACATGTGGGCGATCCGCGAAGGTCATGCCGAGGCCAGCCGCCGCGATCCCAACCCGAGCGCCTCGTTCGACATCTCGGTGGCGATCCACGAGATCCCGGATTTCATCGAGCGCTGCAACGCCGCCTGCGTGAAGGCGGTGCCCGGCATCCGCCCGAAGCCGATGGGCCATATGGGCGACGGCAACCTGCACTACTCCTTCGGCGCGCCGCTCCACGTCACGACGCGCGAGGCCTTCCTGCCGATGGCCAAGACGCTCGACCGCATCGTGCACGACATGGTCAACGAAATCGGCGGCTCGATCTCGGCCGAGCACGGCATCGGCTCGGTCAAGCTGCTCGAGCTTGAGCACTACCGCTCCTCGACCGAGCTCGACATCATGCGCGCGATCAAGAAGGCGCTCGATCCGAAGGGCCTGATGAACCCCGGCAAGGTGATCCGCGTCGATCCCGACGAGAAGGTGGCCGAGGCGTTTCCGACGCGTTGAGGCGTCTTGCCTTTCCCCCTCCGGGGGGAAGGTAGAGACAAGTCGCAGGGCAATGCGGACAAGTTCACCGCCGACAGGGACAATGTCCCTGCCTAAATTTGGATTGTGCCAGACACCTACACGACAATCCCCGCCGCCGTTCCCGCCTCCGTCCTCGAGGCGATTCACCGAGTCGTGGGCGACAAGGGCTTCACCACCGATGTCAGGGAGATGGAGCCGCATGTCGTGGAGTGGCGCGACAATTATCATGGCCGCGCCGCCGCCGTCGTGAAGCCGGCGAACACCGAGGAAGTCGCCGCCGTGATGAAGATCTGCCACCAGGCTGGTGTGCCCGTGGTGCCGCAGGGTGGCATGACCGGGCTGACCGGCGCCGGCATTCCGCACGAGCATGGCGGCGAGATCGTGCTGTCGCTGCGGCGCATGAACCGCATCCTCGAGGTCAACCCGCTGGCCTTCACCATGACGGTCGAGGCCGGCGTGGTGCTGAAGACCATCCAGGAGACGGCGGCGGCGCATGACCGGCTGTTTCCGCTCAGCCTGGGCGCCGAGGGCAGCTGCGCCATCGGCGGCAACCTGTCGACCAACGCCGGCGGCGTGCAGGTGCTGCACTACGGCAACGCGCGCAGCCTGGTGCTGGGGCTGGAGGTCGTGCTGCCCGATGGCCGAATCTGGAACGGCCTGCGCGCGCTGAAGAAGGACAATACCGGCTACGACCTGAAGAACCTATTCATGGGCGCCGAGGGGACCCTGGGCATCATCACGCGCGCGGTGCTGAAGATCTTCCCCAAGCCCAAGGACGTGGCGACCGCCTGGATGGCGGTGCGCGATCCCGCCGCCTCGGTCGAGCTGCTGTCGCGCGCCCACGAGGCGAGCGAGGACAACGTCACCTCCTGCGAGCTGATGAGCCGCCAGGGGCTGGAGTTCGTCTTCAAGCACATCCCGGGCTGCGCCGATCCGCTGGAAGGCCGCCACGACTGGTACGTGCTGCTCGAATGGTCCTCGACGCGTGCCGTGCCAGAGGGCGGCACGGGGATGACGGAACGCATGGAGGCCTTCCTCGGCGCGCTGATGGAGGAAGGTCTGGTGCTCGACGCCACCCTGGCGCAGTCGACGACGCAGGCGCAGGCCTTCTGGAAGATCCGCGAGAGCCACTCCGAGGCGCAGAAGATCGAAGGCCCCTCGATCAAGCACGACATCTCGGTGTCGGTGAGCGAGATCCCGTCCTTCATCGAGCGCGGTATCGCGGCGATGAAGCAGGTCGTGCCCGATCTGCGCCCGGTGCCCTTCGGCCACGTCGGCGACGGCAACCTGCACTTCAACGCCCAGGCGCCCGAGGGCATGGGCAAGGACGAATTCTTCGCCCATTACGGCGCCATCAACCGCGCGGTCTACGACATCGTGCGCGAGGTGGCGGGCTCGATCTCCGCCGAGCACGGCATCGGCCGCTTCAAGCTCGAGGAGCTCGAGCACTACCGCTCGCCGGTCGAGCTCGACGTCATGCGCTCGATCAAGCGCGCGCTCGATCCGCAGAACCTGATGAACCCCGGCAAGGTGATTCGCATCTAGGGGACGGTGGCGGGGGGATCGCGGCGATTTTGTTGCCTTGCAAATGTTATACTATAACATTACCTAGCTGCCAGACGGCCTGTGCCGTTCGCTTCCTCTCCATCCAGCGCGGATGACACCTGATGTCACCCTCTCCCGGCCTTCGATTGCCCGTCACGGTGCTGTCCGGCTTCCTCGGTGCCGGCAAGACGACGCTGCTCAACCATGTCCTGCACAATCGCCAGGGCAAGCGCGTAGCGGTGATCGTCAACGACATGAGCGAGGTCAACATCGACGCCGCGCTGGTGCGCGACGGCGGCGCCGGGCTCAGCCGGACCGACGAGAAGCTGGTGGAGATGTCCAACGGCTGCATCTGCTGCACCCTGCGCGACGATCTGCTCCGCGAGGTGCGCAGTCTCGCGACGCAGGGCCGCTTCGACTACCTGCTGATCGAATCGACCGGTATCTCGGAACCGCTGCCGGTGGCCGCGACCTTCGACTTCCGCGACGAGGACGGCGACAGCCTCGCCGACGTGGCGCGCCTCGACACCATGGTCACGGTGGTCGACGCCTTCAACTTCCTGCGCGACTACGCCAGCACCGGCTTCCTGCGCGATCGCGGCCAGACCGCCGGCGAGGGCGACGATCGCACCATCGTCGACCTGCTCGTCGAGCAGGTCGAGTTCGCCGATGTCATCGTCCTCAACAAGGCGGACCTCGTCTCGTCCGACGACCTCGGCATGCTCGAGGGCATCATTCGCACCTTCAACACGCGTGCGCGCTTTGTGCGCAGCGTGAATGGCGACGTGGCGCTCGACGACATCCTCGACACAGGCCTGTTCGACATGCAGGAGGCGTCGATGGCGCCGGGCTGGCAGCAGGCGTTGCTCGGCAACCCGCTGCCGGAGACCGAGGAGTATGGCATCTCGAGCTTCATCTACCGCGCGCAGTCGCCGTTTCACCCGGCGCGGTTGATGGCCTGGCTGCAACGCGAGTGGCCCGGCGTGATCCGGTCCAAGGGATTCTTCTGGCTGGCGACGCGGCCCGCCTTTGTCGGCGTCTGGTCGCAGGCCGGTGCGGTGACACGCCACGAGAAGGGCGGCCGCTGGTGGGCCAGCGTGCCGCGCAACCACTGGCCGAGCGACCGGGTCGAGCGGCGCATGATCATGGATAACTGGAAGGAGCCGTTCGGCGATCGCCGGCAGGAGATCGTGATCATCGGCAAGGACATGGACCGCGGCGCGCTTACCGCCGCGTTCGATGCTTGCTTGCTCAGCCCGAGCGAGATCGCCGCCGGCCCGGCGGTGTGGAAGTACATGCCCGACCCGTTCCCGGCCTGGACCGAGGAGTCCCAGTCGTGAACGCGACGATATTGGCGACACGTCCGCACGTCGCGCGCGGTGACAAGCCGGAGGCGCTCTCGGCGATCACATCGCAGGCCGTCAACCTCGCGCTGTGGCAACGCCGGCTGCCCCGCGCGCTGGAGGCCAGCATCGAGGCGCATCGAACGCGCCCGATCGTCGGCGAGGCGTGGTTCGACGCCTGCGATTCGGCGGCACTGACCGATGGCCACTTCGCGGCGCTGCTGCGCGACGTGTCGCCGGCCGATCAAGCGCTGTGGCGCGCCGACATCGCGCCATTGCTCGATGAATTCGCGCGCCTGAGCGCGGCGCATGTCGTGCGCGCCACGCTCGAAACGGTGACCGGTTCGGCTTGCCGCAAGTTCCACGTCGACTGGATCGGCCTGCGCCTGCTCTGTACCTACGACGGCGCCGGGACCCAATGGCTGCCCGACGCCGCGGTGCGACGCGACATGCTGACCGTGGGCGACAACGACGATATCGTCGACGATCCGGCGTCGGTTCAGTCGATGGCATGCGGCGATGTCGGCCTGTTCAAGGGAGAGGCATGGCCCGGCAATGAGGGGCGCGGCATCGTGCATCGCTCCCCACCGAAGCCGGAGGGTGGCCATCGCCGCGTGCTGCTGTGCCTCGACGCCGACGCGGTCGACCACTCGCGGCTGGGGAGCGCGTCGCGTGTCTGAGGCGGCGGCCAAGCTAGCGCCGGCGATCGAGGCGGTGCGCAAGGCCGACATCGAGCGGGCGTTGGCCCATTTCCGTCGCGCCCGCGCCGCCTGCGACGACGAGTGGCTGCCGCGCGACGCGGTGCTCGACGCGTTGCTGATCGCGGTGATCGAGGAGGCGCGCGATCCGACGACCGCGCATCTCGTCGCCGCCCACCTCGACAAGACCGCACGGCTGTTGTCGCTGCTCGCCGGTGAGCGGCCCGACGGGGCGACCCTCTAGACCGGCGCCAACGCGCTGTCTCCTGTTCGGATTGGCCTCATCACGCCGGTAAAGCCCGCGTCCGCGAACGCAACAGAAGCGATTGCCGAACATGACTGATATTGCGAACCCGAGCTGGCGCTCAAGCGCTCGTGAACGTGCGGCTGCTCTTTGGCAACATGGCAAGAGCCGGTGCCACAAAGCAGGCGCAGCCGCAGATAACGAGCACAGGCGTTGGTCCGAGCGCCTGGCTGAGCGGTGCGATCAGGGCGAGGCCCAGAGGTGCCAAGCCGTATGAAAACAAGAAATCGACCGACGACACGCGCGCGAGCTTGTCCGATGGCACCTCACGTTGTGTGGCGCTGAACCATGGCACGTTGAACAACTGGACGCCGAGGCCGGCAAGAAAGAGGGCCGCGATTGGAATGGCGATGTGGATGGGTGCGATCAGGCTGAAGGGAACCAGGCCATAAAGCGCAAGAGCGCCGAGCGCGGTCCACCCCTGATTGCGTGGACGCCAGTACGCCATCACCGCAGCGCCCAAGAGCGCTCCTATCGTGTAGGCGGTTGTCCCGGCGACGAGAAGAACAGCACCGCCATAGTCGTCACGGCTCACGATGGGAAGGATCACGTTGGTCACGGAGTAGCCCAAGGCGATCACGATCGTCAGCGCGGCAAGTCCGGCGACGAACCACGGGTGACGGCCCGCTTCCCTCACACCTTCAATGAGCTCTTGATGGAACGACTTGAGTGTGAGGCGTGCATCGGCGCCATCGGGTCGGCCCGGCTCGACCGGGTGTGGCGGCACGAAGCCACTCACCAACCAGAGAAGCGCGATCGCGATCAGGGTGGCCCAGACTCCCAGTCCAAGCGCGAGAGCCGTGGCGAGAGTGGGGCCAACGAGGGTCGCGACCCGCACCGATATGCTCATCGCGGCATTGGCTGGCTGCAACCCATCCACGCCGACCACGATCGGGACCAGCGCGTTGTAGGCCGGGCGACACGCCCCTTGGCCAATTCCAGCCACGGCCGCACCCAGCATCAGCAGAGCGGTGCCAAACGCCGAATGCCCAAGCCCGATGACGATGAGCGCGATGCCCGCAGCGGCAATCAGGCTCGCACCCCACACGACTTTGCGCCGCGCGGAGCGATCAGCCAATACGCCGCTGATCGGCAGGGCCACAAGAAACCCCACCGTCCGCGCAGCCAGCGCAATTCCCAATTGCGCCGCCGTAATCGATCGATCGAGAACGGCGATACCCAACACGAAGGGCAGAGCCCATGTCGCAAGACCTGAGGCGGTACCGCCGAGCCAGAGCCTTATGAAGGCGCGAGTCCTGATCTCTCCAGCCATTCAAACTCCCGCATCAGGAGCGCCGTGTAGTCGTCGAGATGCCGGAAGGCAAGCGGCTGGCGGCGCCACCGCCGCATGTCGCCGGCGCCGGAAACGGGACGATCTTCTGGAACACCACGCGCGGGCCACCGCCCGGCCCGACCTAGCACGACATCATCCGCCACAGCCGGTTCCCGGGATGGTGACGATGTCAGCGCGCCGCGATGTACTCGCCGCTGAGCCCCAGCACGCGCGACATCTCCTCGGCGCCTTCGCGCACCGCCGCCACCAGCGCCGCGCGCTTGCGGCGCGCGCGGTCGGCGGGCGCGGCGATCATCAGCGAAGCGACGACGGCGCGCCGGGCGTCGAACACCGGCGAGGCGAAGCCCCACAGACCGACGAACATCTGGTCGCGCGTTTCGACCACGCCGGCGCGGCGCGCCTCGGCGATGATGTCGAGCAGCGCTGCTTTCGCGGTCGTGGTGTGCGGCGTGAGCTGCGGACGCGGCGCGCGCGCGAGGTAGTCGCGAATGATGTCGGGCTCGCTGAACGCGAGCACGGCGCGGCCCGACGCCGTGCAGTAGAGCGGCCGGCGCAGGCCGATCGTGGCGGCGTAGCGCACCGCCTGCGGCCCGTCGGCGATGGCGACGTAACGCACCTCCCGATGATCCTCGGTCGGCACCGCGAGCAGCACCGTCTCTTCCGCCTTGGCGACGATCGGCGCCAGCAGCGGCGAGAGCTTGCGTTCCAAGGTGTCGCCACCGCCGATCAGCGCGCCCTGCCGCAGCGCCGCCGCGCCCAGACGATAGACGCCGCCGACGGTCTCGACATAGGCCTCGCTTTCCAGCGCGCGCAGCATGCTGAACAGGCTGGTCTTGGGCAGATCAAGGATTCGGCCCAGCTCGGCCAGCGCCAGGCCGTCGGGCCGCGTCGCCAGCGCCTCGATCACCCGCATAGCGCGGGTCGGCGCGCGCGGCGGGCCAGCCGATATCCCTGTTGCGTCGCGCGGCATGGCGGGGTCAAAATTCCTCTACCGGAACAATGTTCCGATATCGGAATAACTGTCAAGGCGGGAGGAACGCCATGAACCACATCGTCGTCAACGAGCCCAACAAGTGGCGCCTGGAAACCCCGGGCTCGGCGGGATGGCAGCGCAGCCCGCGGCCTGGTGCCGCGAAGAAGTACTTCATGGTGTCGGCCGACTGCCACGCGAACGAGCCGGCCAATCTGTGGGCCGAACGTATCGACGCGAAGTATCGCGATCGCCTGCCGCGCGTCATCACCGACAAGGACGGCGTGAAGTGGCGCGTGTCGGAGGGCCATCGTCCCGACCGCCTGCGCATCCACGAGATGGAGGGCGAGGACGACGCGCGCAACAAGGCCGGCGCCGATCCCAAGCTGCGCATCGCCGACCATGACGGCGACGGCATCGACGTCGAGCTCTTCTTCCCCAACAAGGGCCTGTCGATGTGGGCGACGCAGGACGCCGAGTTCGCGCAGGCGCAGTGCCGGGTGTGGAACGACTGGGCGTGGGAGCAGTACTCGGCCCACCAGGATCGCGTGGTGATCGCCGGCGCGATCGCCACCGCCGATCTCGAGGGTTCGATCGCCGAGGTGCAGCGTCTGGCCAAGCTCGGCTTCCGCTGCCTCACCCTGCCGTGCAAGCCGGTATGGGGCCATCACGACATCGACCACCCGAACTACAACCTGCCGCATTTCGACCGGCTGTGGGCGGCGATCCAGGACGTGAACCTGCCGATCACCTATCACATCTCGACCGGCCGCGACCCGCGCGCCTCGCGCGGCAATGGCGGCGCGGTGATCAACTACGTCACCCACTCGCTGTCGCCGACCATCGAGCCGGTCGCCAATATGTGCGCGTCGGGCGTGCTCGAGCGCTTCCCCAAATTGCGCTTCGCCACCATCGAGGCCGGCATCGGCTGGATCCCGTGGCTGCTCGACGCCATGGACGAGGCCTATCGCAAGCATCACTTCTGGGTGCGGCCCAAGCTGCAGGGCCTGCCCAGCGACTACTTCAAGGCGCATGGCTACGCCTCGTTCCAGGAAGACCCGGCCGGCTTGGCGCTGTGCGAGAAGCATGGCCTGTCGAAGAGCTTCATGTGGGCCAACGACTACCCGCATCACGAAGGCACCTGGCCGCACTCCGCCGAAGCGATCGAGCGCACCATGGGCCATCTGTCCGACGCCACCCGCGCCGACATCCTCGGGCTCAACGCCGCCCGCTTCCTGAACCTCGAAGTGCCGGCGAAGTACAGGGCGTAACCTCACCTGTCATCCCGAGCGCAGCGAGGGATCTAGGCAGCCACTAGATCCCTCGCGTTGCTCGGGATGACAGATCTCCATCATCACCAGGAGTCCCCATGACCGACCGCACGTTGCGCGGCAGGGTGGCCATCGTCGGCATCGGCGAGACGGCCTACTACAAGCACGGCAAGTCGCCCGATCCCGAGTTCGTTCTCGCGCTCAAGGCGATCCTCGCCGCCGCCAAGGACGCCGGCATCGACCCGCGCCGCATCGACGGCTTCGCCTCCTACAGCAACGACCGCAACGATCCCTCGCGGCTGGCCGCGGCACTGGGCCTGCCCGAGCTGCGCTTCTCCAACATGCAATGGGGCGGTGGTGGCGGCGGCGGCGCGGGCGCGGTGGCCAACGCGGCGGCGGCGGTCGCCGGCGGCCTGGCGGATTGCGTCGTGGTCTTCCGCTCGCTGGCCCAAGGCCAGTTCCAGCGTTTTGGCGCCGCGCCACCAGGTGGCGTCGCGACCGGCGAGGCGGCGCTCAACGCGCCCTACGGCGTGATGTCGCCGGCGCAGCGCTACGCCATGCGCGCCATGCGCTTTCTCCACGAGAACAAGATCGGCGACGGCGCGCAGCGCGCCATCGCGCTGGCCTCCTACGCCCACGCCCAGAAGAACCCCCGCGCGGTGATGAATGGCAAGCCGCTGACGGCCGAGGCCTACGACGCCTCGCGCTGGATCGTCGAGCCTTGGCGGCTGTTCGATTGCTGCATGGAAAACGATGGCGCCGCCGCACTGATCATCGTGCCCGCGGAGCAAGCCAAGGACTTCGCAAAGAAGCCCGCCTATCTGCTGGGTGCGGCGCTGGGCTCGGAGTACCGCAACGGCGCGCGCGGCCACAACGCGCCGCTCTACGCCACGTCGAGCTTCACCACCGTTGCGCCGCACCTCTACGCCATGGCCGGCGTGAAGCCCAAGGACGTCGACGTGCTGCAGAGCTACGAGAACTTCACCGGTGGCGTGCTGATGAGCCTGGTCGAGCACGGCTTCTTCAAGGCCGAGGAGGCCAACGACTTCCTGGTGCCCGACAACCTGATGGCGCCCGGTGGCAAGCTGCCGCTCAACACCAGCGGCGGCAATCTCGCGGAGTGCTACATGCACGGCCTCGAGCTGCAGGTCGAGGCCGTGCGCCAGCTGCGCGGCGAGTCGACGGCGCAGGTCAAGGACCCGCACGTCTCGATGGTGATCGCCGGCCCGATGGTGACGCCGGTGTCGAGCATGATCCTCGGTTCGGTGGAGACGCTGTGATGTCCTACCTCAAGCCCGGCCTGCCGGCCCCCGTCGCCGAGAATGACGGCCTCGACGCGCCTTACTGGGAAGGCACGCGGCGCGGCGAATTGATGGTCCAGCGCTGCAAGTCCTGTGGCACGTGGCAATGGGGCCCGGAGTGGATCTGCCACAAGTGTCTGTCCTTCGACATCGGCTGGGTGCAGGTCGAGGGTCGCGGGAAGATCTACAGCTGGGAGCGCCCCTGGCATCCCGTGCATCCGGCGCTGAAAGACCAGGGACCCTACATCGTCGTGCTGGTCGAGCTGCCGCACGCCGGCAACATCCGCATGCTGGGTAACCTGCTGGGCGATCCCAAGCAGCAGGTGCGTATCGGCGCCGAGGTCGAGGCGGTGTTCGAACCGCACGACGACGCCAAGCCGCCGTTCACCCTAGTGCAGTGGAAGTATCGCTAGGCGCGGCTCAGCAGCGCCGCCCACTGCATGTGCAGGCGCTGCGACAGAGCCGCCGGCAGCGCTTGCGTGCCGCGCTCGATGGCGTCGACCAGGCCGTAGGGCAGGATCGGCGAGAGGTAGCGTGTCTTGAGGTTCTCGGCAGTCAGCGGATTGTTGAAGACCGAGAACTTGTCGACCTTCAGCCCGGCCTTGGCGGCGAGCGTGACGATCTCGTCGGGGTAGAGCAGGAAGATGTGGCCGTCGGCATCGGGCTTGAACTGCAGCGCTTCGAATTGCGAGGGGTCTGGGCAGTCGGAGAAGCGCGGCAAGGTGTTGCGGAAGTAGCGGCCGTTGGGCGTGGTCAGCACGATGACGCCGCCGGGCTCGAGGAAGCCCGCGAGCTTGCGCAGGAAGTCGTCGGGGTGCGCGACGTGCTCGATGATCTCAGTGGCGACGACGGCGTCGAAGCGGCCGACCCGCTCCGGCGGCAGCTCGAAGAGGTTACCGGGCAGGAAGCGGATGTCCTGGCGGTCGGTCTTCAGCCTGACATAGCCCACGAGTTCGTCGCGCAGGTCGTTCCATGTCACGTGGTAACCGAGCTCGGCCAGCACGATCGAAAAATTGCCCTGTCCGGCGGCGAGGTCGAGGACGCGTCCGCCATCGGGCTTGGCTTCCAGCACGTAGTCGACGGCGCGCGCGAAGCGATGGCGATAGGCAACACGATAGCCGCGCGCCGTGACGCCGGGCCACACCGAGTCGACGTCGTGCCCGTGGGAGTAGCGCCAGGAGTCGGGCCAGGACGGGTCGAGCGGGGGCCGCTTGATGTGGCCGAACAGGCTTTCGTGGAAGCGGCGGGTTGGCCCCGTCATCAAGATCGGCCATCGAGTCGAAGGTCCAAGTTGTTTTCCTAGCACGAGCTTGCGAGGATGTCAGTGTTCGCCATGAGAGCCCTCCCACTATGAAGGTCGTCGTCACGGGCGGGGCCGGATTCATCGGCTCGGCAGTGGTCCGCCGCATCGTGCGCCAGACCGACTGGCACGTCGCGACCATCGACAAGCTGACCTATGCCGGCAATCTGGAGTCGCTGGCCGAAGCGCGCGAGCACCCCAGGCATCGCTTCCACCGCGCCGATATCTGCGACCGCGCCGCGATGGATCGTATCCTCGCCGAGGAGCGGCCCGACGCCATCCTGCATCTCGCCGCCGAGAGCCATGTCGACCGCTCGATCGACGGCGCCGCGCCCTTCATCCAGACCAACGTCGTCGGCACCTGGACTTTGCTCGAGGCCGCCACCGCCTATTGGCGCGCGCTGCCCGAGGATCGCCGCGCCGCCTTCCGCTTCCAGCACATCTCAACCGACGAGGTCTTCGGCTCGCTCGGACCCGAAGGCAAATTCCGCGAGGACACGCCCTATCAGCCGAACTCGCCCTACTCCGCCAGCAAGGCTGGCTCCGATCACCTGGTGCGCGCCTGGCACCACACCCATGGCCTGCCGACCTTGGCCACCAACTGCTCCAACAACTACGGCCCCTACCATTTTCCCGAGAAGCTCATTCCGCTAGTGATCATCCGCGGCCTGCGCGGCGAGAGCCTGCCGGTCTACGGCAAAGGCGAGAACGTGCGCGACTGGCTGCATGTCGAGGATCACGCCGAGGCGCTGCTGACCGTGCTGCGCAAGGGCCGCATCGGCGAGACCTACAACGTCGGCGGCAACGAGGAGCGACGCAACATCGACGTCGTGCGCGCCATCTGCCGCGCGCTGGACGAATTCCTGCCCGACTCGGCCCATTGCCCGCACGACACGCTGATCCGCTTCGTCGCCGACCGGCCGGGCCACGACCAGCGCTACGCCATCGACGCCGGCAAGATCGCCCGGGAGCTCGGCTGGCGGCCGAGCCGCTCTTTCGACGAGGGCCTGAGCCAGACCGTGCGCTGGTTCCTCGACAACCGGAGCTGGTGGGAGCGGGTGATGAGCGGCGCCTATCGCGGCGAACGCCTGGGCGATCCCGCGCTCAATCGCGGCCCCGCCAGCCGCTGACGACGGCGCGCACCTCGTTCCAGCGCCGCGGGCCGGCGAAGGCGATCGGCGCCACGAGCGCGAGCAGCGCCAACGGGACCGAGACCTGCCAGTTGGTCGAGCGATCGTGCCAGGTGGCGGCGGCGCAGATCACGATCATGGCAAGCCCGCCGAGCCAAATCGCCTGAGTCCGCGCCGTCAGGCTCACGCCCAGCGCCGTGCGAATGTACCACAGGCCGCCGAGCATGGTGGCGATCTGCACGACGGCGAAGGCGATGCCGATGCCGTTCAGGTCGGTGAGCCACGGCGGCGCGTGCGGGCTGAGCGCGAGGACCACCAACCCGGAGAAGCCGCCATACCAGGCGATCTCCGTGATCATCATCACCCGCACCCGCGCCGCCGAGACCACGACATTGAAGAAGAGCGCCTGGAAGACGCGGAAGTAATTGCCGATCAGCATCCAGGTCAGCGCGTCGAGCGCCGGCAGGAAGCGGCTCGAGAACAGCAACTCGAGGATCAGCGGCTGGAACAGGAGCGCGCCGCCGATCAGCGGGATCGAGCACAGCGCCAGCATCTCGACGGCGTCGTTGACCGTGCGGCTGCGCTCCTCCGCGCTCGCGGCGCTGGCCATGGTCGGCAGCAGGTAGGTGGTCGCCGCCGTCATCAGCAGGCCGACATTCTGCAGCGCCAGGGTCCAGGCCGCCTGGAACAGGCCGTGCAGCTCCTGGCCGCCGGTCTCGACCAGCAGGGCGCGCATCGCCATGAAGCAGAGCGCCGACAGCGCGCCAGCGCTCAACCCGGCGGCGAAGAAACGCAGCTGGTGCGCCATGTCGGCGCGCTCGGGCCGCCGCGTAAAGGCCTCGAGCACCGGCGCCATCCAGCCGAGCCGGTGGATATACCAGCTCGCCGCCGCGAACTGCGCCACGATGGGCAGCAGCACGAAGCCGATGAAGGCGAGTTGATGTCCGCCCGCGGCAAGCTGGGCCAGCGGCCAGGCGATCAGCGCGAGCGTCAGCGAGCCCAGCACCTGCACGATCGCCAGCCGGCCGATGGCGCGCGAGACGTTGATCAGGCCCTGCAGCGTGACGCCGACGATGGCGATGCCGACGGTGAGCGCGAGGCAGCGCACGCCCAGCACGATGTCGGGCGAGCGGTCGCGAAAGATGTGCTCGGCGATCAGCGGCGCGGTCAACAGTAAGGTCAGCGCCGTGAGTACGGCGCCGCACAACGACAGCCAGATAGACGCCACGACGCGCCGTCGCCGCACCTCGCCCTCGACCGAGCTCAACGCCTGGATCTGGCCGGCGCCTGCGCCAAAGATGCCGAGCCCCGTCGCTATGTCGTGGACCTGGCGATAGGTCGCCAGCAAGCCGACACCCGCCGGCCCCAGGGTCACGGCGAAGATCTTGTTGGCGATCAGGCCGAAGAACAGCCCGGCGATGCCGGCGCCGCCCGTCGTCACCATCGCCTTGAAGAGCTTCAGCATCGGATGTCACTCATCTCCGCTCCCCGCTCGTGGAGAGAAGGAGGACGGTGCGAATACGATACGACCATGCCGCTACGCCGCCGATCGAACGACATTGGCGACGCGGTCGATCTGATCGAGCGTGGCGTGCGGGCCGATCGGCAGGCTGAGCGTGGTCTCGGCGATGCGTTCGGCGAGCGGGAAGTCGCCCTTCTTCATGCCCAGCCCGCGATAGGCCTCCTGCAGATGCGGCGGAATCGGATAGTGGATCAGCCAGCCGATCTTGGCCGCGTCGAGCGCGTCGGTGATCCGCTTGCGGTCGGCGCAGCGCACCGTGAAGAGATGCCAGATCGGCTCGGCCCATTGCGGCACGTAGGGCAACTCGACGCCCGCAATGCCACGCATCTTCTCGAGATAGCGCGCCGCCAGCGCGCGGCGACGTTCATTGAAAGTGTCGAGGCTCGGCAGCTTGGCGCGCAAGATCGCCGCCTGCATCTCGTCGAGCCGAGAGTTCACGCCGGTCTCGAGGTTCACGTATTTCACCTTCGAGCCGTAGTTGCGCAGGGTGCGCAACCGGTCGGCCAACCGGTCGTCGTCGGTGGTGACGGCGCCGGCGTCGCCCATGGCGCCGAGGTTCTTGCTGGGAAAGAAGCTGAAGGCGCCGGCGTCGGCGAGGCAGCCGGCGCGGCGACCCTTGTAGCGCGCGCCCTGCGCCTGGGCGACGTCCTCCAGCACCTTGACGCCGTGCCTCCGGCCCAGCGCCATCAGCGGGTCCATGTCGCTGGTCTGGCCGTAGAGATGCACCGGGACGATCGCCTTGGTCCGGGGGGTGATCGCCTGGGCGACACGCTCGGGATCGAGATTGGCGGTGCGGATGTCGGGCTCGACCGGCACCGGCTTGGCGCCACACGCCGTCGCGGCGAGCCAGGTCGCGATGTAGGTGCTCGATGGCACGATCACCTCGTCGCCCGGACCGATGTCCCAGGCGCGCAGTACGAGCTCCAGCGCTTCCAGCCCGTTGCCGAGCCCGACGCAATGCTTCACGCCACAGTACGACGCGAACTCCTCCTCGAAGGCTGCGACCTCCTTGCCGAGGATGTACCAGCCGGAATCAGCGACGCGCGCCATCGCTGCGTCGATCTCCGGCTTGAGCTCGAGATAGACGGCGCGCAGGTCGAGGAACGGAATCATCGCGCTTTGACCTCGCGGCGGAACGTGTCGTAGTCCCTGATATAGTCGGATTCGGCATAGTTGGCCGAGGCGAGGACCAGCACGACCGTCGAGGCGGCGAAATCCACCAGCTCGTGCCAGACCCAGGGCTCGACCAGCATGGCGCGATCCGGCCGGTCGAGCCGCACGGTCTCGCGATGGGTGCCGTCGTCGAGGACCAGGTCCGCGCCGCCGGCTACCGCGATCATCGCCAGCCGCACCTCGCGATGCGCGTGATGGCCGCGCGGCTTGCCCACCGGCACGCCGTGGATCCAGAAGGCGCGGCGGATGGTGAAGTCGAGATCGATGCCAGTCTCGATGAAGCTCACTGTGCCGCGCGGATCGGACGAACCCCGCACATCCACCCAGCGGCAGCCACGGACCTTCATGACGCGGTCCCTTCTCCCATCCCCCGTTGGCGGGGGAAGGTGGCGCGAAGCGCCGGATGGGGGTGGCTGTCGACGCTCCTCATCGCGCGATCTCGTTGGCGGTGTCGTGCAGCAGCTTGTTGGCCTCGATCAGCGACTCGAAGGTGCCGGCGTCGGTCCAGGCGCCGGGATAGATCTCGTATTGCAGCTGGCGGCGCGCGATATAGGCGTTGTTGACCGAGGTGATCTCGTACTCGCCGCGCGCCGAGGGCTTGATGCCGCGGATGATGTCGAAGACCTGGCCGTCGTAGAAGTACAGGCCGACCACCGCGAAGGAGGTCTTGGGCTTGGCCGGCTTCTCTTCGATCTCGACGATATGCTGCTCGTCGAGCGCGGCCACACCGTAGCGCTCGGGATCGTGCACGCTCTTGATCACCACGCGCGCGCCCTTGTCCTGCCTGCGGAAGGACTCGACGATCGGCGCGATCGAGCTCTGGAAGACGTTGTCGCCGAGGAAGACGCAGATCTTGCCGCCGCCGGCGAAGCCCTCGGCCAGCGACAGCGCGTTGGCGATGCCCAGCGCGCCGTCCTGCACGCGGTAGGTCAGCCCGCAGCCCAGCTCGACGCCGGAGCCCAGGCAGTTCACCATCTCGCCCATGTGGTCGACCGACGTGACCACCAGGATGTCGGTGATGCCGGCCGCCACCATGTGACGGATCGGATGGTAGATCATCGGCTCGCGGCCGACCGGCAGCAGATGCTTGTTGGTGGCTTTGGTCAGCGGATACAGCCTGGTGCCCTTGCCGCCGGCCAGAATGACGCCCTTCATGCCTTCCCCCGGAAACCGCCGCACGCTCACGCACCGGGCGGCGGAAAGCACACCTGTAGCACAGGCAGGCGGCGCAATTGCGGCGCCATCGTCAGCGGAACTTCAGCCACTGCATATAGGCCACCCCGGCCATGACGATCACCCCGCCGACGATCTGCTGGCCGGTCGGATGGATGCCGAAGGCCATCGAGATCAGCACGGCGAAGACCGGCACGGCGTTCTGCCACAGCGAGCCGGCGGCGATACCCAGCCGGCTGACCCCGACATTCCAGCTCACCCCGGCCACGGCCGTGGCCAGGACCGCGATGCCGACCAGCAACAGGACCGCCTCGGCCGGCGGATCCAGATTGGGCGGCCCGGCGATGCCGACAACGCGGCAGACCAGCCAGATCACGCTCGACCAGAAGATCGCCGAGAAGCATCCGACATAGGTGCGCCTGAGCTGGCTTTCCTCGGGGCGAAACCAGCGCTGGGCGGCCATCGAGTAGAGCGTCCAGGCCACGATGCAGAGCGCGATCAGCGGCTCGCCGCCCTGCAGGCTGAGCGTTTGACCGCCGGCCTCGGCCCTGCCCAGCACGGCGATAGCGCCCCCGATCAGGGTGAGCGGCGCCGCCACCCAGAAGCCCTTGTCGAAGGGCGCGCCGGTCGTCGCCCGCAGGAACAGCGCGGCGTAGATCGGTGAGCCGACCATGACGGCGGCGGCGGTGATGGCGTTGGTGTAGAGCAGGCCGACATTATAGATCACGAAGAACGCGCTCATGCTGAGCCCGAGCAGCGCGAAGCGGGTCCAGCCGATCGGGATCGCCAGCGCCGACCAGCCCTGGGTCGCGACCAGCATCGCGGCCAGCGCCACCGTCGCGACCGCCACCCGCCAGATCGACATGTAGTAGGGATCGAAGGCGCCGAACAGCACCGCCGTCACCGGCACATTGGCGCCCCAGAACACGGCCGTGACGAAGAACGCCGACAGCCCGATCCACGCGCCCCGCGCCGAGGGCGAGCCGTTCACGTGCGCGCCTTCATCAGCTGACGGGTCTGGAGGTAGACGATGCCCGACAGCACCACCGCGCCGCCCACGACCTGCAGCGCCGTCGGCGGATAGCCGACGATCCAGGCCGTCACCACCGCCACGACGGGCGAGGCCGTCATGTGCAGCGACGCCACCGGCACCGACAGCCGGCTGACGCCGAAGTTCCACAGCAGAGTGGCGATGGCGACGCCGAAGACCGATACCCAGACCAGGTAGCCCACCTGCACCGGGGTCACCGCGGTCGGCAGCGCGCCGCCGGCGCCGGCGGCGACGATGCCGCTATAGAGCACCACCATCCACAGGCCGCCGACGGTGGTGGTGATCGCGCTCAGCCCGATCTGGCCGCGATCGCCCAACCATTGCTGGGCGCGGATCGAGTACCACTGCCAGCCGATCTGGGCCAGGATCAGCAACGGTTCGCCGCCCTCGAACCCCAGGCCGCGCTCGCGGAAGCCGGGCGCGCCAGCGATCACCAGCGCCGCGCCGGAGAGGCTGAGCGCCACCGCGACCCAGAAGCCGCGCACGGGCTTGGCGCGCAGCAGTAGCCACGCCATCGCGGCCGCGATCACCGGCCCGGTGTTGAGCACGATCGCCGCAGTCACGGGGTGCGAATGGCGCACGCCGAAGGTGTAGAGCACCGAGAACCCGGCCATCGCCAGGCCAAGCGAGGCCAGCTCGCCGACGCGCGCCGGACGCTTGGCGCCGCTCGGCCGCCGCACCAGCCACCACGCCAGCCACAGCACCGGCAGGCCCGGCAGGTAGCGCATTGACGACAGAAGCCACAGGTCGATGCTCGTCGTCAGTTCCTTGAGGATCGGCGTCATCGAGCCCCAGATGAGGGCGCACCCCATCAGGCCGGCTGACGCCGCGAGCATCGCGCCGCGATTCATCGCTGGTCCTTTACCTTCCCCCGGAGGGGGAAGGTATGACCGAGTCAAGCCGGCCAGATGTGATAGCCCTACCCTCCGGTGGAAGGCAGGTTACCGGCCCGCGATCTCCTCGAGCACCGGCAGGATGAAGTCGCGGAACAGCGGCGGGTTCTCGCTCATCGGGAAGTGGCCGAGGCCCTTCATGATGGTGATCTTCGCGCCGTGCACGGCCTTGCCGACCTCCAGCGTGTATTCGGGTTTGCATGAATAGTCGTACTCGCCGGTCAGCAGGTAGAGCGGGCACTTGGTCGTGTCGATGCGGTGCAGGCGATCCCGCAAGTCGCCATCGACCGTATAGAAATGCAGGTCGCCGTAGAAGATGCCCGGCCCGCCCTGCATGTAGTGCCACAGCGTTTCCCAGCGCTCGGACTCCGGCCCGGTCGGCGCCATCAGGCCAGACACCGCGCCCAGGGCCAGCTCGCTGTGATCGGCCTCGGGATGGTTGAGCCAGCCGATGTCGTAGTAGGCACTGGGCGTCGCCGAGGATTGAAGGCCAATGATGGCGCGAAAGACATGCGCGTGATCGGCCGCCAGCCCCAGCACCACGCGCCCGCCGATCGAGCAGCCCATCACGACAGGCCTGTCGAGCTCCAGCGCCTGGGCCACGGCGACAATGATGTCGATGTAGAATTCGCGCGTGAGCTTGTATTCCTCGAGGTGGAAGCCCTCGGGCGGTGAGGACTTGCCATGCCACGGCAGGTCGAAGGCGATCACGCGGTACTTCGCGGTGATCGCCGGATCGTTCATCAGCGCGCGGTACTGCCGGCCGTCCGACCCGGCGGTGTGCAGGCAGAGCAGCGGGATGCCCTGCCCCGCTTCCTCGACATAAAGCCGGTAGTCGCGGCCCTTGAAGGGAAAGCGCAGGTAGCGGCCGACGATGGGCTCGAAATCGACGCTCATGCCGCGCCCGCCTGCCCGCGCAGCGCGCCCAGCACGCCCTTCACATACATGACCCGTGCCCAGAACTGCCGCAGATCACCTTCGGCGCGCAATTCGCCCTGGCGCATCAGGCCGAACAGGTCCTGGTAGTACGGCGGCGGCACGGCCTGCCAGAAGCGCATCCAGCCTTCCTCGCCGCCGCGCAGGGCGAAGCTGTAGGTGGGCATGCGGAAGGGTCCCTTCTCGACGCGCGCGACCTTGCCGTCGTCGATGTGCAGCAGCCACTCCTGCGCGCCGACGGCGACCAGGAAGGTCGTGTTCAGGCCGCGACCGCGATAACGCAGCACCGCGTCCGCGTTCACGAGCTGGGGCAGGCGGTCGAGCATCAGTCGAACACCACGACGCCGCGTGCCACCTCGCCGCCCATCATGGCACGGAAGCCCTCGTTGATCTCGTCGAGCTTGTAGGTGCGGCTGATCAGCCCGTCGATGTTCAGCCGCCTGTTCATGTAGTGGTCGACCAGCACGGGGAAATCGACGTTGGGTCGCACCGAGCCGTAGAACGTGCCGGAGATGGTCTTCTCCGTGAACACCATGTTGAGCGGCGAATAGGCAGCGCGCATGGTGGCGGCTGGCACGCCGACCGTGACCGCGTGGCCCGCCGGCGCCAGCGAGTCGAAGGCCAGCGCCTGGGTCTTGTCGATACTCACCGCGTCGAAGGCATAGTCGACGCCCAGCCCGCCGGTCAGCTCCTTGATGCGCTTGACCGCGTCTTCCTTGGTGCTGTTGACGGTATCCGTCGCGCCGAATGTCCTGGCCATCGCCAGCTTGTTGTCGAGCAGGTCGCAGGCGATGATCTTGCGCGCGCCTGACAGCATCGCGCCCTGAATGGCGTTCAGCCCCACGCCGCCGCAGCCGATCACCAGCACGGTCGAGCCGGCCTCGATCTTGGCGTGGCGTGTGACGGCACCGACGCCGGTGGCGACGCAGCAGCCGACCAGCGCGGCCTGCGGCCAGGGCATGTCCTTGCGGATCGGCACCAGCATCTCCGCCGGCACCACAACCTGCTCGCTGAAGGTGCCGATGCGCGCCATCTGGTTGACGCCGGTGGCGCCCTGCGAGAGCCGCAAAGTGCCATCGAACAGCGCCGACGGCGGCGAGTTCAGCCGGCCGATGCACAACACCGTGCGGCCCGCCGTGCAGTAGCGGCAGCGCCCGCAATGCGGCCGGAAGGAGAAGACCACATGATCGCCCGGCTTCACCGAGGTGACGTCGGGCGCGACCTCCTCGACGATGCCGGCTGCCTCGTGACCCGGCACCACCGGCAGCGCCGTCGGCCAGTCACCGTTCATCACGTGCCAGTCGCTCTGGCAGACGCCGGCCGCCCTCATCTTCACCCGCGCCTCGCCCGCCTTCGGTGGCGCCAGATCAAGCTCGACCACCTGCAACGGCTTGTTGACCTCGAACAGCACGGCGGCGCGCGTTTTCATCTCTCTCTCCGAATTGATGGCGCAACTCTACTACCTTCCCCCGGAGGGGGAAGGTAATGAGTCATCATCGCCGCACGCGCGTGGCTTCGTAGCCGGCGGCGGCGACATCGGGGTACACGTCGGTCTTGGCGCTCGACACCCGCGCCACCAGCACTTGCGGCCGGGTCAGGCACAGGTCGAGGATCGCGTGCACCAACGTCTCCTGCAGGTTGAAACGCTGGCCCTTCACCAGCGCCACCACGCCATCGCGTACGAAGTCGTAGTCGAGCACGTTGGCGATGTCGTCGGCGAGATCGCCCTTGGGCACCCCCACCCACAGCTCGATGTTGATCAGCAGCGGCTGCGGCGCGGTCTTCTCGAAATCGTGGATGCCGATATCGGCCATCACCCGCAGATCGCGCAAAAAGATGCGACGCGTCTCGCCGTCGCGGCGCAGCAAGTCGACGGTGATGGCGTCGCCATTCATTTGCTGCCGATCCTCTTCGCCCGGGGATCGAAGGCTATGTCCCGGGGACGGCCGGTGAGGTGCTCGCCGCTGTCGACGATCAGCGTGTCGCCGGTGAAGGATGGCGTCGCCAGGATGAAGCGCAGGGCACGAACCAGATCCTCGGGCTCGACGCCGACGCCCAGCGGATTGGCGGTGTGCTGCTGGCGGAAGCGCTCGTCGGTCTGCTTGCCGCTGCGCAGGGTCAGGCCGGGCGCGATGCCGGCCACCCGCAGACGCGGCGCGAAGGCCTGGGCCAGCATGGTGGTCAAGCCCTGCAGGCCGATCTTGCTCAGCGAATAGCTCAGGAAATCGGGATTCAGGTTCCAGAGCTTCTGGTCGAGGAGATTGACGATCACGCCGGTCTCATCATCCGGCAGCTGCCGCGCCAGCGCCTGCGCCAGCAGCATCGGCGCGCGCAGGTTCACCGCCATGTGCTGGTCGAACAGCCGGGCGTCGGCGTGCGGCGCGGCGTCGAAGGCGAACAGCGAGGCGCTGTTGACCAGGCAGGTCAGCGCCACGCCTTTGACTTGGCAATTGTCGATCAGCGCCTCGGTCTGCCGCACCGAGGACAGGTCGGCGCGTACCGCTTTCGCCTTGCCGCCCGCCGCGACGATCTCGGCCACCGTCGCCCTCGCCTCCTCCGCCGAGGCGTTGTAGTGCACGAACACGAACCAGCCGTCGCGCGCCAACGCCAGCGCGAAAGCGCGGCCGATGCGCTTGCCGGCGCCGGTGACCAGGGCAGCTTTCATGGGGCTCGGGGACATCTATTTTCGGCAGACATAGGCGAAGGCGGGCGGCACGTTGCCCCAGACGATGCGCGTGCGCGAGACCTCGCTGAACATCGCGCCGAGTCGTTGGCGCAGGGCGCGCGCGGTCGGCAGCGGCAAGCCCTGGAGATAGGCGAAGGTGATGAACAGGCCGCCCTTCACCAGGAAGCGACCGACATGACCGAAGGCGCGCTCCTGCACGCCAAGCGGCAGCGACGCCCACGGCAGGCCGCAGACGATGGCGTCGATCGACTCGATGCCGTGCTCGGCCAGGATCCTGTCGAGGTCCTCGACGCTGGCGGCGACAAAAGTCAGCTTGGGGAATTCGCGGCGCAGATGCTCGACGAATGCTTGATTGAGCTCGATGCCGAGATAGCGGTGCGCCGGAGTCAGATGCGGCACGATCGCGTGGGTCAGCGCGCCGGTGCCGGCGCCGAACTCGACGATCACCTTGGCCTTGGTGAAGTCGATCGGCTCGACCATCGCCTCGCCCAGCGCGCGCGAGCTGGGCAGCACCGCGCCCACCGCACGCGGCGCCCCCATGATCTGGCCGATGAAAACCCGCGCCGCCCGGAGCATGCGGCCTTACCTAGGCCCGGCGCGACCCGCTTGCCAGTGAAAAAACGAGGCCGGTCAGCCCACCTTCACGACCACGTCGCTCATCTTGCCGCCGGACGGCTTGGCCGCATATTCGTGGCGCAGGCCGCCCGCATCCCACGAGGTTTTTGCCTTCTCGGCGATATAGCGCACGGTGCTGCCGCGCTTGATCGGCGTGATGTGCACGTCGGCGTCCCAGGGATCGTTGACGCTGGCATAGAGTGAGCCGAAGAAATTGTTGACGGTATCGACCACGACCCAATGGCCGCCTGCGACATCCCAGTCCGTGCCGCAGATGATCGGCGCGCCGCGGCCGATGGCGTTCGCAATCGCCGCTGAGCCGAACGAGAAGATGTCGGTACCAACCGAGTCGATGATCTTGCCGGCGACGCCGGCATCACCACACACGTGATATTCCCATTTGCCGACATTGAGCTTGTTCAGCACCTTGACCAGCTCACTGCCTGTCGTGCCGGCCTGATTGGTGCCGACCTGCGGCGCGTAGCCCAGGGTGTCGGTGAAGGTCTTGATGACGGCGTTTTCGGTGTGCAGCGCCTGCGCGCCCGGCTTCAGCTTGTTGATCTTGAACACGACCATCATGATCGAGGCCAAGCCGCAGGAATTGTCGCGCTCCTGGCCATAGACCATGTGCGCGTCGCCGAAGCGCGTGAATCGAGAGAACCAGCCCATCGATGTCTCCCCCTCCCACCGTGACTTCGGGAAAATATGAGCAAAAGATCAGTTTGTCCAGATCGATCGCCTCAGCGGCGACGGTAGAGTGCACGCCATGAGCTACGAGACAGTTGATTGCGTGGTGGTCGGCGCGGGGGTCGTCGGCTTGGCGGTGGCGCGGGCGCTGGCGATGGCCGGGCGCGAAGTGATCGTGCTGGAGGCCCGCGAGGGCATCGGCACCGAGACCTCCTCGCGCAACAGCGAGGTGATCCACGCCGGCATCTACTACCCCAAGGGCAGCAACATCGCCCGGCTGTGCGTGCAGGGCCGGCGCATGCTCTATCCCTACTGCGACGCGCACGGCGTGCCCTACAACAATTGCGGCAAGTTCATCGTTGCCACCTCAGAGTCTGAGCGCGAGACGCTGGCCTCGATCAAGGCGCGGGCCGAGGCCAACGGCGTCGAAGGCATGGCGTTCCTCAGTGCCGCCGAGGCCATGGCCATCGAGCCGCAGCTGCATTGCACCGGCGCGCTGCTTTCGCCGACCACCGGCATCATCGACAGCCACCGCTTTATGGTGGCGCTGCAGGGCGACGCCGAGGCAGCCGGCGCCATGATCGCCTATCACAGCCCGATGGAACGCGGCCGGGTCGTCGATGGCGGCGTCGAGATCGATGTCGGCGGCGAGCAGCCGATGACGCTTCGCGCGCGGCTGTTGGTGACCAGTGCCGGACTGCACGCACCCCATCTAGCGCGCAAGATCGAGGGCGCGCTCTACAACACGCTGCCCACCGCCTACTACGCCAAGGGCAATTACTTCCGGCTGAGCGGCAAGGCGCCCTTCTCGCGCCTGATCTATCCCGTGCCGGTGCCGGGCGGGCTGGGCGTGCACATCACCGTCGACCTGGGCGGCCAGGCGCGCTTCGGCCCCGACGTTGAATGGATCGAAGAGATCGACTACGAAGTCGATCCCTCGCGCGGCGACAAGTTCTACGCCGCCGTGCGCCGCTACTGGCCCGGCCTGAAGGACGGCGCGCTGCAGCCCGACTATTCCGGCATCAGGCCCAAGATCGTGCCGGCGGGCGCGCCGGCGCAGGATTTCACCTTCCACGGGCCGGAAACCCATCGCATTCCCGGCCTGATCCACCTCTTCGGCATCGAATCGCCGGGGCTGACGGCCTCGCTGGCGATCGGCGATCACGTGCTCGCGATGACCAGGGCATGATCCCGCGACCTGAGCGCGACGTAGAAGGAGCATGATCGCCCGCCGCGCGCTCCTCGCTCCGCTCGCTCTTTTGTCCGGCTGCTCGCCCGCCAGCCTGCTGAATACGACGGTCCCGAGCGGCGGCTTTCGTAAGATCGCCGACATCGCCTATGGCGACGATCCGCGGCAACGTCTCGATCTTTACCTTCCCGAGACACCGGACCCCGCGCGCCGCGTGTTGACCTTCTTCTACGGCGGCGCGTGGACCAGCGGCCGCAAAGAGGACTACCTGTTCGTCGGCCAGGCCATGGCGGCGGCCGGCTTCCTGGTCGCGATACCGGACTATCGGCTGTCGCCCAATCCGCGCTTTCCCGGCTTCGTCGAAGATGGCGCCCGCGCCATGCGCTGGGTCCAGGACAACGCCGCCATCCACGGCGGCGACGCGACGCGGCTGTTCATGTCAGGCCATTCTGCCGGCGCCCATATCTCGCTGTTGCTGGCCGTCGACACGCCGTATCTGCGCGCCGCGGGCTTCGACCGCGCGCGGCTGCGCGGCGTGATCGGCATCGCCGGTCCCTATGATTTCCTACCCTTCTCGTCAAATAGCGTGCGCGACGTTTTCGCCGGCAGCGATCCAGCCGCGACCCAGCCGATCAACTTCGTCGGTCGAGGCCTGCCGCCCGCCCTGCTGCTGCATGGCGACGCCGACGAGACCGTGTTCCTGCGTAACAGCCAGCGGTTGGGCGCGGCCTGGCAGGCGGCCGGCAACGCGGCCGAGGTGAAGGTCTATCGCGGCGTCGCCCATATCTCGATCATCTCGGCCTTCTCCGATCTGCTGCGTAATCGGGCGCCGACCTTGGCGGACACAGTCTCGTTCCTGCGCGGCCATTGATCACCGCTCCCGGCCGGGTTACGCAGTCACCAGGGAGACGGAACCAAGGGGACAGACGATGCGGATGATCAGGTCGTTGCTGGGCGCGGCGGCGCTCGCGGTGGGCATCACGGCTGCGGCGCAGGCGCAGGACCTGCCCAAGACGCAGTTCAAGGTCGTGGGCTCGTTCGGCAATCTCACCAACTGGCAGAAAGTCGAGAAGCCGTTCTGGACCGAGGACCTGCCCAAGCTCTCCGGCGGCGCTTTCACCGCCACCGCGCAGTCGACCTCCGAGCTGGGTCTGAAGGGCACCGAGGTGATGCGCCTGCTGAAGCTCGGCCTGTTCGACTTCGCCCACGCACTGCCGATCTACGTCGCCGAGGACGCCTGGCTCGAGGCGATCGACATCGCCGGCGTGGCGCGCGACATGGACATGGCGCGCAAGATCACCACCGTGTGGGGCCCGCGCCTCGACGCACTGATGGAGAAGAACTACAACGCCAAGATCCTGAACTGGTACACCTTCCCGACGCAGATGATCTACTGCAACGCGCCCATCAAGTCGCTCGCCGACCTGAAGGGCAAGAAGGTGCGCGTGCAGGGCGTGTCGCAGGGCGACATCATCGAGGGCCTGGGCGGCACGGCCGTCACCATTCCGTTCGGCGAGGTCGTGCCGGCGCTGCAGCGCGGCACGGTCGATTGCGGCATCACCGGCACCATGCCGGCCTACAAAGCGGGCTGGCACGAGGTCGTGACGCACGTCATCGAGATGCCGGTGGGCTTCACCATCATCTACACCGCCGTCAGCATGACGACGTGGCGCCGGCTCGACGGCAAGTCGCGCGACTTCCTGACGGCGCAGATGAAGGCCTTCGAGGACAAGGGCTGGAAGACCATCGCCGACGAAGTGGCGATGGGCCTGATCTGCACCACCGGCCAGGGCGGCACCTGCAGCGAGGGCAAGCCGGGGAAGGTGATCAAGGTCCAGCCCTCGGCCGACGACCTGAAGCTGCGCGAGAAGGCGTTGACGGAAACCGTGCTGAAGCGCTGGGCCAAGCGCTGCGGCGCGGAGTGCGTGGCGATGTGGAACGACACAGTCGGCAAGATGGCCGGCGTGACGGCGGCGCCCTGATCGGCGACCTCTAGCGTAACCGCGCGCGCCATGGAGCGAGGCCCCCTCGGGCTGATGACACCTGTGGTGCGCGCGGCGGCAATCGCCAGCGGCTGGGCGTTGATGGCGATCTCCTTCGCCACGGTGTTCGAGATCGTCGCCCGCAAGCTCGGCTATTCGCTCAAGAGCATCGACGAGCTCGGCGGCTACGTGCTGGCCGCGACCAGCGCCATCGGCTTCTCCTGGGCGCTGGTGACGCGCGCGCATATGCGCGTCACGATCGTGGTGAACTGGCTGCCACGCCCGGCGCGCCGCCTGCTTGACGCGGTGGCGATGCTGTCGCTCGCTGCCATGGCGGTGTTCTGCGCCGCGCGCGGCTACGCCGAGTTCTCGACCAACCTGATGAGCGGTCGGCCCTCGAACACGCCGATGCAGACGCCGCTATGGATGCCGCAGGCGGTGTGGTTCGCCGGGCTGGCGCTGTTCGCGCTGTGCGCGGCGCTGGCGGCGATCCACGCCGCGTGGCTGCTGTTTGTCGACGGCGCGCGGCTGGAGCGGCTCTACGGACCGCAGACGCTCGAGGAAGAGGTCAGCGCCGAGGTCAGCGATCTCGATTCGCGGCTGGCGAGCAAGGGAGAGCGGCCATGATGACGGCCGACGCCGGCACGGTCGCCATCGGCTTCCTGCTGATGCTGGCGCTGATGGCCGCGGGGCTGCACATCGCGACCGTGATGTTCGCCATCGGCGTGATCGGCGCGGCGATGTTCCTCGGTATGCCGGCGGTCAACGCGCTGGGCGTCGTCTACTTCGAGTCGATGAACGACGAGCTCTTGCTGGCGCTGCCGCTGTTCATCCTGGTCGGCGAGATCCTGGTGCGCTGCGGCGCCACCGACGACATGTACAAGGCGCTCTCGCAATGGCTCAACCCGCTGCCCGGCGGCCTGCTGCACACCAACATCGCCTCCTCTGCGGTGTTCTCCGCCGTTTCAGGCTCGTCGGTCGCCACCGCCGCGACCATCGCCACGGTGGCCTTGCCGACCTTCAAGCGCCGCCAATACGACCAGCGCATGGTGCTGGGCTCGATCGCCGCCGGCGGCTCGCTGGGCAATCTGATCCCGCCCGGCATCGCGCTGATCATCTACGGCGTGCTGACCAACACCTCGGTCGCCCGCCTCTATGCCGCCGCCACCGTGCCCGGCATCGTGCTCACAGCGATGTTCATGATCGCCATCGTGGCGATGGCGCTCTATCGCCCGTCGATCGCGCCGCGCGAGGCCGCGCCGCCGCCGCTGGCGCAGCGCATCCGCGACTTGAGCGGCCTCGCCGCGCCGCTGTTCATTTTCGCCGTCATCATGGGCTCGATCTACGCTGGCTGGGCGACGCCGACGGAAGCCGCCGCGCTGGCTGTCGTGGTGTCGCTGCCGATCGCGGCGCTCTACCGCAAGCTCTCGATCGCCATGCTGCACGAGGCGTTCCTCGCCACGGTGAAGCTCACCGCGCTCAGCATGCTGATCCTGGCCGGCGCCTTCGCGCTGAACTTCGTGCTCGGCCTGCTCGGCGCGACCCGGGCGCTGTCCTCCTATGTCGGCGGCCTGCAACTGAGCGGCATCGCGCTGATCTACGCGCTGTTCGTGTTCTACGTCATCCTCGGCACGTTCTTCGAGACCCTGCCGATGATGGTCGGCACCCTGCCGCTGGTCTTTCCGCTGACGACGGCGGCGGGCATCGACCCGGTGTGGTTCGGCGTCTTCCTGGTGCTGATGTGCGAGATCTCGCTGATCAGCCCGCCAGTGGGCATGACGCTCTACGTCATCCAGGCGGTGCGCGGCGAAGGCTCGATCGGCGACGTCTTCCGCGGCACCGTGCCGTTCTTCGTTACCATGCTGCTGATGACCCTGTTGCTGATCCACTGGCAGGACATGGCGTTGTGGCTGCCGCGGTGGGTGTTCGGGCCTTAGCTCACCAGGGGCACGACCTCGACATCGTAGGCGTGCGTGATCTTGCGACCGAGCACCGGATCGTCGAGCTCCATCTCGAAGCGCGACGACGGGCGGATGCCGCCGATGGCGTTGAAGGTGCCGCAGGACATCGCGGTGCCAGCCGGCAGGTACTTCGAGCCGCCGGTGTAGCGGGTGATCAGGTCGCGCGGGGCGCGGATAGTGCCGACCGGGCCTTGCTGATAGAGCGTGCGCCTGCCGTCCTCGCTGATCCAGGCGCGCAGCATCAGCCGGTCCCAATGGGCCTCGACCTCCTCGTAGCGCCACGCCACGCGGCCGCAGATCTTGGGGCAGAGCTGCTTGCTGAGCGCCACCGAGTAGACCTCGGCCTTGCGGTCGGTGTGGTCGGAAGCGACGGTGACCCAGAGGCGGTCATGCGTGCTGATCAGCATCGGCTCGACCTCGCCCGAGGTGTCGGGGCCGACGACCTGGATGCGCTCGGCCTGCATCAGCCGGTCCACGGACATGCGGTAGAACAGCGGCACGGTGCTGGGACGCGGTACGCCGATCGCCTGCAGTTCCTCGATGTGGTGCTCCAGCGCTGCACTGTCGCGGCCGGTCCAGCCAGCGACGACGAGATTGGCGATCTCGGCGCGCACCGGCTCGACCACACCCTTGGCGTGGCCCTCGAAGACGAGCGTGACGGTCATTTCAAGGTCAGAGGATCGCCAAACGCGCGTTGAGCAGGTCGGTCACCAGCATGTAGCCGGGCGCGTGGGTGATGCAGAACTCCGGCTTCACCGTGGCGATCACCGATTGCGGGGTGACGCCACAGGCCCAGAACACCGGCAGCTCGTCGTCGCGTACCTCGACCGGATCGCCGTAATCCGGCTTGGCGATATCCTTGATGCCGATCATCTCGGGCTTGCCCAGATGGACGGGGGCGCCGTGCACCGTGGGAAAGCGCGTCGTGACCTGCACGGCGCGGATCGCGTCGGCCGGCCGGAACGGGCGCATCGACACCACCATCGGGCCGTGGAACGGGCCGGCCGGCGCGGTGGCGATGTTGGTCCTGTACATCGGTACGTTGCTGCCGCAGGTGATGTGGCGGATGTCGAGGCCGTTCTCGACCAGCGCCTCCTCGAAGCTGAACGAGCAGCCCAGCGCGAAGGACACCAGATCGTCGCGCCACACCGCGCGGATGTCGTCGACCTCGTCGACCAGTTCGCCCTTCTTCCACACGCGATAGCGCGGGATATCGGTGCGGATGTCGAGATCGGCGCCCAGCGCCGGCAGGCGCGGATCGCCCGGCTCCGACGCCGCCAGCAGCGGACAGGGCTTGGGGTTGAGATGACAGAAGCGATGGAAATCGGCCGCCAGGGCCGCCGGCAGGATGGCGAGGTTGGCCTGAACATAGCCCGGCGCCATGCCCGCCGTCGGGCGGCGATGCGCACCGGCGCGGATCTTCAGGCGGGCGGCATGGCCGGTCTCGCGGGCCGTGGTGCCCAGGGCGCTCATCGTTGTGTCCATGGCGGGCCTCCGGGATTTTGGTGAGCTCTATGGTGCCATGCGTGCTGGCCGGATGAAAGCACCGTTCGGGCCGCGACATTGATGCCCGCGCCGTAGGCATCGGCGGTGGCGAACGACACATCATCGAGATCGATTCCAATCCGCCAAAGGCCGTCGGTGTCGGGACTGTTCCGCCTTTCAATCAGGATGAGCGATTGGAACGCCACGCCACAGGCGACGGCGTCCGCGACGGCGCCGAAAGCGGCAAGCACCACTTCGCTGGCGGCGTTGTTCAGCCGGCCGCGATGCGCCTCGATCGACGGTTTCCCTCGCTTCCCGAGATCCATCCGCACCTGGCGGATCGCCGTGGCCTCGTTCGAGTCCATCAGCCGGCTATGACCGACGATGTCGGCGTGGAGGATGACGGTGAGACGGCGTTCCATCGCGTTTCGTTCGCCGTTACGCCGAGCGCCGACGCGGCGCGGCGTCGGTGTTGACGCCGACTGTCGACGTGAGTGCTGCTACCGCTGAGCACTCGCCGAACACCAAAGGACGCCGCCAGCCAGGAACGTCATCGTGAGCTTGTCGCCGGAGACACGGCCCGAGGGCTTGAGCCGGCACTCGTCATTACGGAAGACGCCATCCGACTCGATCTTCACCTGGCATCGAAAACTGCGGCCTGCGGTCGTGTCCCAGGTCATATCAAACAGATTGTTGACAACTGTGATGCCTTCAAACGTCCAGCCTCTAAACGCCGAGCAGGTAGAGGACAGATTCTTCGTGTACTGTCCGTCGAACGAGCCAAGAGGTAAGGGGTCACGTTTGCGCGGCGGCCCCGCGGCACTCGCTGACTCGGTCGGCTTCGCAGCTTCAGATGGCTTGGCGGGTGCGGGTGGCTTGGCTGGCTGGGCCGGCATTGTCTTTTCGGCCGCCTCTCGTCGTCTGTCCTCCTCCTGCCGTGCGTAGGCCTCCTCGGTTTCGCGGATCAGCTGGCTGTACTGGTCGGCGGTCAGGTAGCCTGTCTGCGGCTCGTTGCGGCTGCGCTGGTAAGCGGCGATCATCTGCCGCGTCCGGGGGCCGAACACGCCATCGCTGCTGCCGGTGTCGAAGCCCCTGATCGTCAATGCCGCTTGCACCCGCCGCCGCTGCGCTTCAGTCAGGCGCAGGGTCTTTTCGATGGCCTCCGCGTCCTGGCGCGTTTGATCAGCGGCTTCCTGCCGCGCCGTCTCGTCCGCCTCACGCCGTGCTTTCGCCTCAGCCTCCGCGCGTTCCCTCACCACCGCTTCCTGTCGTGCCTTCTCGTCCGCCTCACGCCGTGCTTTGGCCTCGGCCTCCGCACGTTCCCGTACCGCCGCCTCCTGCCGCGCTCTCTCGTCCGCCTCACGCCGCGCCTTCGCCTCGGCCTCCGAGCGCTCTCGTGCCACCGCCTCCTGCCGTGCCTTCTCTTCGGCCATATCCCGCTCACGGTTCGCGATGGCGCCATCGCGTGCGGGCGGGCCAGCCGGCGGAGCCATCGCCAACCACGCGGCGACGGCCACGATGCCGATCGCGACGGCGCCCGCCCCGCCAATCACCCAGAGCTTTCGCCGCGCTGGCGGCCTTGGCGCCGGCAACGGCGCGGGCGAGGGCGCCGGCCGCGCGTCGCCCCTCCGGATCGCGGTCCAGTCGGCGATCGAGTGGGGCCGGCTTTCAACCTTGATCGCCAGGCCGGCGTCGACCGCGGCCAGGAACGCCTTGTCGTACCGGCCACGCCCCACCTCGACTGCGGGCACCAGTTGATCCTCGACCATGCGCTCCAGCACGTCGGGTGGCGGCTTGCCGCCGATGCAATGGTGCAAGGTTGCTGCCAGGGCGTAGATGTCCGTCCAGGGCCCTTGGCGACTCGACGTCAGCTGCTCCAGCGGCGCGTAGCCCGGCGTGTGGATCGCCGTCATCTGTCCGGTGCGACCGCTCGCCGACTCACGTGCGGCGCCGAAGTCGATGAGCTTCGGCTTTCCGGTCTCATCGATGAGGATGTTGGACGGTTTGATGTCGCGATGCAGGAAACCCGCCGCGTGCACCCGCTCCAGACCGTCAAGCAGCGGATCGAGCAACCGCTGCAGCTCTTGCTCGTCCAGCGTCCCGACGCGCGCCAGCAGCCGATCCAGCGTCTCGCCACGCACGAATTCCATGACGAGGTAGGCGGTACCGTTGGCGGCCAGGAAATCGAAGACATTGACGACGCCGGCGACGCCCTCCAACTGGGCCAGCGTGCGCGCCTCGGCGAGGAAGCGGGCGCTGCCCTGCACGAACTCCTCTGCCGTCCGCGTCGAGCGCGGCATCACCACCCAGTCGCCGCGCCGCGCCGCGAGGTGGACCGGCATGTACTCCTTGATTGCGACGGCACGGCCGATCTGGGTGTCGCGCGCCCGGTAGGTGATACCGAAGCCACCTTTGCCCAGCGTCTCCTCGACGATATATCGGCTGATTCGGAAGCCCGCCGGCAGCGGGCCGAGTTCATCCTCGGCCGACTCTGGCGCTCGCGTGAGGTTTTCTGACTCGTCGGCCATCGGGCGATCGGCGGTCCGGCGTTGCGTTCAGAAACTCTGACACTCTCACCGACCGCCAGACCGCTGGCAAGGGATCGGCCGCCGTTTTGACGATGGGACTTACACCGTCACGTCGACCGCGCCGCCATCGATGCGGATATTCTGGCCGTTGATGAAGGCGGCGCGGCTGCCGGCGAGGAAGGCCACCAGCTCGCCGACCTCCTCGGTGGTGGCGATGCGGCCCACCGGGTTGGGCATGTCGTGCGCTGCCAGCCGGCGCAGCAGCGCCTCGGTGTCATCGATCTCCGGCCAATTCTCCTTTGCGGCTCGACGGCGCGCGTTCTCGACCACTTCGGCGGTGGCGATCAGGCCGGGGCTCACCAGGTTCACCGTGATTCCCGTGCCGGCCAGCTCCTTGGCCAGCCCGACTGTCATGACCGGCAGCGCGCCCTTGGCGGCGTAGTAGTGCGGCATGCGCGCGTTGGGCCGCGTGCTGCCGATGGTGCCGACGAAGACGACGCGGCCATGGCCGCGCGCCTTCATGCCGGGCACCAGCGCGCGCACCAGCCGTACGCCGGAGACCACGTTCTTCTCGTAGATCGTGAGCCAATCGGCGTCGGTCGCGGTCGACCAGAAGCCGCGCTCCGCCGTGCCGTAGTTGTTGACCAGCACGTCGACCTCGAGCCGCGCCGCGACCAGGGCGGCGATCACCGCCTCCGCGCCCGCGGCGCTGGCGACATCGCCCGACGCGATCGAGGCCTTGCCGCCAGCCTTGGCGATCTCGCCGGCGACGCGCTCGCAGGCGATCTCGTCGGCGCCGCTGACCACGACATGCGCGCCCTCGCGTGCCAGCACGCGGGCGATGCCGGCGCCGGTACCGCGACTCGATCCGGTGACCAGCGCCACTCTTCCGGCAAGCTGCAGATCCATGGTCGGTGACCTCAGTTGGGCACCATTGTCATCCTGAGCGTAGCGAGGGATCTCGGCGTCGGCGAAAGATTCCTCGCTGCGCTCTGAACGACAGAGGGCGCCTACTCCGCCGCGCGCAGGTTGGTGTCTTCACCCACCGCGATCGGCTTCTCGCCGCGGATGGTGGTGCGGCGCAGCTCGCGGCGATAGCCGGCATAGTCGTTGATGGCGAAATGAACGAGGCAGCGATTGTCCCAGATCGCCATCGCGCCCGGCGACCAGGTGAAGCGGCAGACGAATTCCGGCCGCGCCGAATGCTCATAGAGATACTTCAGCAGCGGCAGGCTCTCGGCCTCGGTCATGCCCTCGAAGCGCACGGTGTAGGCGACGTTAGCGAACAGCGCGCGGCGACCCGACTCGGGATGCACGCGCACGATGGGATGCGTCATCTCGGCCATAGCGCTCTCGTCGTGCCGCACCTTCATGCTGCGCGCATTGCGGTTGTCGTAGAACGCGGCGCCTTTGGCATAGGCCTTGGCCCAGTACACCGCGCGCAGGCCGTCGAGCGTCTTGCGCAGGCCCTCCGACAGGGTCTCGTAGGCGAGGTACTGGTTGGCGAACATGGTGTCGCCGCCATAGGGCGGCAGCTCGCGCGCGTGCAGGAAGGTGAAGGCTGGCGGCGTCTCGAGAAAGCTCCAGTCCGAATGCCAGTTGCCGCCGAAGGTCGGATTCCTGCCCTCGTCCGCCTCCTTGGCGACCTTGAGCACGCTGGGATGCGTTTCCTCGCCCTCGACGAAGGGATCGCGGCCGAAGGTGCCGAAGTAGCCGGCGAAGCGCGCCTGGTCGAGGTCGGTCATGCCTTCCTGGCCGCGCAGGAAGACACAACAGTTCTCGATCAGCGCCTTGCGGATCTCGGCCACGGTCTGCTCGTCGAGCGGCTTGCGCAGATCCGGCCCGTCGATCTCGGCGCCGCAGCCGCCAGTCATGCGTCGCACAGCGATACGCTGATAGCTCATGGTCGTTTCCTCGAACGCAGCTTGGGTACAAGGTACGCGCCAAGGCGGCGGCCGTCGACAGGCGAGGCTTCCGCGCGGCGAAACCGGGGCGAGGAACAGGGTCCATGATCAAGACGCGCTTCACCGAGATGTTCGGCATCAAGCACCCGATCGTGCAGGGCGGCATGCAATGGGTCGGCCGTGCCGAGCTCGCCTCGGCGGTCTCCAACGCCGGCGCGCTGGGCATCATCACCGGACTGACTCAGCCGACGCCGGAGGATCTCTCCAAGGAGATCAAGCGCTGCCGCGAGATGACCGACAAGCCCTTCGGCGTGAACCTCACCATCCTGCCGACGCTCGTGCCGCGCCCCTATGGCGAGTACATCGACGCCATCTGCGCGTCCGGCGTGAAGATCGTCGAGCCCGCCGGCAACAACCCCAAGCCGTTCCTGCCCAAGTTCAAGGAAAACGGCATCAAGGTGATCCACAAATGCACCTCGGTGCGCCACGGCGTGTCGGCCGAGAAGGCCGGCGTCGACGCGATCTCGATGGACGGCTTCGAGTGCGCCGGCCATCCCGGCGAGGACGACGTGCCGAACCTGGTGCTGCTGCCGGCGGCGGCCAACGTGATCAAGATCCCGATGCTGGCCTCGGGCGGCTTCGCCGACGCGCGCGGCCTGGTGGCGGCGCTGGCGCTGGGCTGCGACGGCATCAATATGGGCACGCGCTTCATGGCGACCAAGGAAGCGCCGATCCACCAGAACGTGAAGGAGAAGATCGTCGGCTCCGACGAGCGCTCGACCGCGCTGATCTTCCGCACCATGCGCAACACCAGCCGCGTCTACGGCAACTCGGTGGCCAAGAAGGCGATCGAGATGGAGGCTGAGGGCAAGACCATCCAGGAGATCGGCCCGATCGTGTCGGGGGCCAAGGGCCGCGTGGTCTACGAGACCGGCGACCTTGAGCACGGCGTGTGGTCGGCCGGCACCTGCATGGGCCTGATCAGCGACATCCCCTCGTGCAAGGATCTGGTCGAGCGCATCGTGCGCGAGGCGGAGGACATCATGAAGAGCAAGTTCGCAAAGATGATGGTGGCGTAAGCGCGCGGATCAGGACGGGGGCGGCGGCCGCGGGTCTTGGCCGACGGCCGGCGGTCCCGCCTTCCGGGCGATCACGTGGACGATCACGGCGACGGCCGGTGCGATCAGCGTCAGGGGCATCGCCATCACGGCCAGCGCCAGCCCCATGCACGACCAGCCGCGTTGCTGCCCCACGAGGCAATCGTACTGGGACAGGATGTAGAGCAGGCACAGCGGCACGACCGGATTGAACAGCCAGGCCGCCAGGAACAGACGCCACCAGGAAGCGGCGAGGCCGGGCCACCAACGACAGATCAACCCGGCGATGGTCGCGGCCACTGCGCCAGCCAGCATGCCCGGCAGCACCGCGACGATGTCACCGGCGCCGATGACGATCAGCGACGGCACGATGGCTACCAAAGCCATGGTCACGGCATGCGCGATGTCGAACGCGCGCATCGCTAGATCGGCATCACGCCGCGGCGCAGCGTCACCGTACCGTAGGTCTCCGCACTGAGCGGTGCGCCCGCCGCGCGCAAGGCGTCGCGGTGCTCGGGGATCGGCCGGCGCAGGGTGGCGTTCTCCAGCATGGCAAGCTTCTCGAACACGGGCAGCGCCAGCGTGCGGGCCATCCACGCCGCCGTGCGCGGCCAGCGTGTCGCGTCGATCCGGAAACGCGAGAGATGGGCGTTACGGATGAAGCAGGCCGGCGCAATGTCGGCCAAGGCCGGGGCGCCGAAGCGGAAGCCTTCGGCCGGCGCCTCGGCCTCCAGATAATCGAGCACCGGGGGAACATCCTCGGTCAAGGTGCGCGTAACCTGCTCCGCATCGCGCTTGTCGCCCCAGATCGCCGGCCCCACCGCGACGCGATAGAACAGCCGCCAGATGAAGACGTCGCCCATGCGCGTGTCGGCGAACTCCTCCAGCCAGCGCGCCCGCGCGCGGTCGCGGATATCGGCGGGCAGCAACGGCGGCGACGGCCTCAGATCCTCCAGGTACTGGCAGATCACCGACGAGTCGGTCAGCACCAGATCGCCGACGATCAACACCGCGTCACACGAGATTGATGCGGCAGCCGCAGACCTCGACTTGTGAGTCGCCGCGCCGCTTGCCGCGCTTTTCGGCGGCCGCCAGCACACGCGCCTTGTCGGCCACCTTCACGTCGTATGCCGAGACGCCGGGACCGCGGCCGTCGCCCACCGCGACGAAGCGGATCTCGCCGCCGTCGATGGCGATCACCGATGTGCCGCCGCGCTTGGTCACCGGCCTGTCGAGGATCCGTGACCAAGTCGCCGCCGCGCCAGCGGGATCGACGTGCTGGATCTCGACGCCGGCCAGGCCTTTGGTGACGTCACCGCGCTCGTGCTTCGTCCAACCACCGCTGGCAGGCGGCCAGAACCTGGCCGTATCGGCGCCATCAGGCGCATGCACCGAGTCGATCGATAGCAGAACGCCTGAGGTGTCGCTGGGATGGAAGTGCGTGTAGCGATACTCGGGCAAGTTCTTCTGTTCGACCGCACGCACTCCCAAGGCGGTGACGCGCTCGCGATGCGGGATCGCATCCGGCACCTGCAGGATCACCATGTAGCCGCCATCGCCGTTGCGACGGTCGAGGTAGCGCCCGGCCGAGGTGCCGTCGCGCGTCGGCGCGACGATCTCTAGGAAATCGATACCGGTCGGGCAGACGACGTTGGCGAGGCCCCACTTGCCCACACCAGGATCGCGATAGGCGACATCGATGCCGAGGATGTCGCAGAGTTCGGCGGTGCTCTTCTCGAGATCGCGCGCCACGAACACGCCCTGACGGAAACGCATGGTTCCCTCCAAAATTTTCGGTCAGCGCCCCTTGAACACCGGCTTGCGCTTCTCGACGAAGGCGCGGGCGGCTTCCTTGTGGTCCTCGGTGTCGCGCGCGCGGGTCAGCCGCCAGGCCTCGCCTTCGAGCGCCTCGACCAGGGTGCCTTCCTCGGCGATCTTCATGTTGCCCTTCATCAGCGCGTGCGCAACGCGTGGGCCCGCCGCGAGCTTCTTGCAGAAGGCCATAGTCTCGGCCTCGAGCTGCGCGTCGTCGACGACGCGGTTCGCGAGACCCAGCGCGTCGATCTTCGCGCTGTCGAGGATATCGGCGGTGAAATAGAGCTCGCGCGCCTTGGCGGTGCCGATCAAGCGATGCAGGAAGTAGTGACCGCCGAAGTCGCCGGAGAAGCCGACCTTGGCGAAGGCCGTGGTCATGCGCGCCGAGCGGCCGACATAGCGCATGTCGCAGGCCAGCGCGATCGAAAGGCCGGCGCCCGCCGCGACGCCGTTGACCATCGCGACGGTGGGCAGCGGCATTTCGTGCAGCAGGCGCGAGACCTCCATGCGGCCGCGCAAGTCGTTGACCTTGGACTCGAACGTGCCGGCGTTCTTGGTGCCGCTGGCCATCGCCTTGACGTCGCCGCCGCTGCAGAAGGCGCGCGGGCCGGCGCCGGTGACCAGCACGCAGCCGACATCATCGTTGTCGACGGCGCCGCGCAGCGCATCGAGCATCAGCGTGGTCATCTCCGACGTCAGCGCGTTCATCGCGTCGGGCCGGTTCATGGTCAGGACGAGGACGCCGTCCTCGTTGCGCGTGAGAAGATCGGGCATGGTGTTTTCCTTGGGTGGTTTTCTTTTGCCTTCCCCCGGATGGGGAAGGTTGGGGCGCCTAACGCCCCTTGAACTGCGGCGAGCGCTTCTCGACGAAGGCGCGGGCGGCTTCCTTGTGGTCTTCGGTCTCGCCGGTACGGATCATGCGCGACGCCTCGCTGTCGAGCGCGGCCGAGAGCGAGCCCTCCTCGGCGACCTTCATGTTGTGCTTCACGTGCCACCAGGCGACACGCGGCCCCGCCGCCAGTTTCTTGGCGAAGCTCATGCACTCCGCCTCCAGCTTGTCGTCGTCGACGATCCAGTTGGCAAGGCCGAGCTTCTCGATCTTCTCGGCGTTGAGAATCTCGGCAGTGAAGTAAAGCTCGCGCGCCTTGGCGGTGCCGACCAGCTTGTGCAGGAAGTAGTGCGAGCCGAAATCGCCAGAGAAGCCGACCTTGGCGAAGGCGGTGGTCATGCGTGCGCTCCTGGCGGCGAAGCGCATGTCGCAGGCCAGCGCGAGCGAGAGCCCGGCGCCCGCCGCCACGCCGTTGACCATGGCGATGGTCGGCTTGGGCATTTCGTGCAGGATCTCGGAGACCTCCATGCGCGAGCGCAGGTGGTTGACCTTTTCCTCGTAGCTCTGCTCGTGGGTGTTGCGTGAGGCCATCGACTTGACGTCGCCGCCGGCGCAGAACGCCTTGTTGCCGGCGCCGCGCAGGACGACGCAGCCGACCTTGGGATCGGCCGCCAGGCGCGGCAGCGCGTCGAACAGCCCGCCCATGATCGCGCCCGACAGCGCGTTCATGGCCTCGGGCCTGTTCATGGTCAAGGTGGCGACGCCATCCTCGATCGTCTCGATCAGCTCGGCCATTTCTTCCCTCCGAAATTCGATGCCGCGCATCGTCCCCGATGGTCCGCACCGTGGCAACGCCAATCGCGCCTCGCCTGTCGAAACACCCATGCTTGCTCCGCCGCGACGGCGCGTCGACACTCGCGGCCCAGCGGAGGAACGACGATGCAGACCTACGAGACCTTGTTGACCGAGATCGACGCCGGCGTGCTGACCATCACGCTGAACCGGCCGGACAAGCTCAACGCCTTCAACCCGGCGATGTCGCGCGACATGCTCGACATCTTCGGCCGCATCAACGCCGACGATTCGATTCGCGCGGTGATCGTCACCGGCTCCGGCCGCGCCTTTTGTGCCGGCGCCGACATCTCCGGCGGCAGCACGAGCTTCCAGGTCTGGGGCGAAGGCCGCGAGAAGCCGCAGCAGCGCCGCCAGGGCGATTCGATCACCACGGCAATCGCCGGCTCACTCAAGCCGGTGATCGCCGCCATCAACGGCGCGGCAGTCGGCGTCGGCATCACCATGTGCCTGCCGATGGACATCCGCCTGATGTCGAGCGCGGCGCGGATCGGCTTCGTCTTCAACAAGCGCGGCATGGTGATGGAGGCCGGCAGCTCGTGGTACCTGCCGCGCCTGGTCGGCATGCAGCGCGCCCAGGAATGGGTGATGTCGGCCGAGATCTTCGGCGCCGAGGAGGCATTGAAGGGCGGCCTGGTGCGCTCGGTGCACGCGCCCGAGGAGCTGCTGCCAGCGGCCAAGGCCCTGGCGCGAAAGTTCGTCACCGACACCTCGCCGGTCGCCGCCGCGATGAACCGCCAGCTGATGTGGAGCATGCTGGGCGCGCAGGATCCGCAGGACGCGCTGGGCATCGACATTTCCTGCATCGCCCACATGGCCAAGGGCGACGCCCAGGAAGGCGTGCGCTCCTTCATGGAGAAGCGGCCACCCGCCTTCCCGATGAAGCCCAGCCAGGACATGCCGCCCTTCGGGCCATGGCATAAGGCGGACTAAGTTCAGGAGCCGAGCGATATTTCGATCGGGCTACGACGGGATTTGCGCTCGATCAAGGCGCGAACGCAGCTTCGATGGCTACCTGCCCGATGAAAGATCATCTCATCGAGGTCGCCATGCAGTTTCGCGGGCTGATTGGGTTACTCGGTCTCCTCGTGGCGCAGCCGGTGCTTGCCCAGGGAACCATCCTCGCCACCGTCCAGGGCCGCACGCACGACGTCGTGGCGCAGTGCCTGATGTGGCAGATGCCGCCCGCTCTGCGCGCGTGGCCGCGTGTGTCGCCACCGCCCAACGAAGACGCGGTTGTGAACATGTACTTTCGGGGCCAAGACCAGGCGGAAGATCCCGTTGGCGTCTTCTACATTCGCCCGGCCGGCAACGGCGCGCTCGTCGTGTCGTTCGTGCAAACCAGCGGCGCACCTGGCGAATTTGACCGTATCGCACGTATGGCCGCACAGCGATGCGCACGTTGACCTAATCAGCCGGATGGCGGAGTCGCAGCCGCGTTGCCGGGAGGCAGCGACAAAGGCGTCCCGCGCCGGCATGGCGACCGCCCCGAGGCCGACGGGGATACCGTGCGACGACCGGTGGACGTCGTCTCATGGCGATCGACGCCATTCCGTGATCGGGCGCTCGGCAGGAACCGCGATGTTCCGCGAGCAACCAGAGCGCCCGCTTCCTCGATCGCGATCGCCAGCGCATCGAGTCGGTTCGTCACCTGCCAGCTGGGTAGGCGACGAATTGACAGAACGGGCGCGTCGCAGCGTCCTCGGGACGCTGCTGTAGGGCGCAACGGCGCAATGCCGGAGGGGCTATGCCCACCTACTCCTTTGTCCCGTCATCGCGCCCATGCCGAACCTCGAGAACCTCCGCAAGCAAGCCAAGCTCTATTTGCGTTGGTACCGCGACGGCCATCACGCCGTCGCGGCGCAGATCCGAGCCGTGCTGCCGCGCTTCCACGGTCTGAGCGACCGCGAGGTGCTGGCCCACAGCTTCCGTCTGGCCGATGCCCAGGAGCTGGTCGCGCGCCAGCAAGGGTTCTAGACTTGGCAGGCGCTCAAGTCAGGAATGCATACCATGACCGAGACAGCCGATGCACCGGCAGCCAAGCCGCCCCTGCGATCCGCCGAGCCCAACCTCGTGGTCCGCGACTTCGCTACCAGCCGCGCCTTTTTCGTGGACACGCTCGGTTTCGAGACCGTCTTCGCCTATGGCGAGCCGCCCTACTACGGCCAGTTCCGCAGGGGATCGGCGCTGGTCAACCTGCGCCTCGTTTGCGATCCGGTCTTCGTCGAGGGCATCCGTGAGCGTGAGGAAATCCTTGGCGCGTCGTTCACTGTCGGCACAGCGGCGGACACCAAGGCGCTGTTCCTCGAGTTCCAGGCGGCCGGTGTCGATTTCTTCCAGACATTGCGGCAGGAACCCTGGGGCGCGCGCACCTTCATCGTACGCGACCCGGATGGCAATCTGCTGCTCTTCGCCGGCCCGGCGACATAGCCTCGACCGGGAGCATCGAGCCTGAACTCGGCGTCACCCCATCATCCCTCGCTGCGCCCGGGATGACAGATGCGTCCGATCAAACGCTCGACACTCTAGCCGCGGCGCAGGGACGCCACCAACGCGCGCGCGATCGCGGCCGGCGGCTGGCCGCCGGCGCGGTACCAGGTCGGCGTCCAGTTGAGCGCGCCCAGGACATGAAGACGCAACAGCCGGCGGTCCGTGCCGGCTGGCAGCGGCAGGGCGTCGAGGAGCTCGACGAAGAGCGCCTCGTAGGCGTCGCGTCGCGCCACCAGCCGCCGTCTCAACCCGGGCGGCAGACGTGACAGGTCCGCCGTCAACACGCGCGCCAGAGTGTCCTCGGCGAGTAACGCCCGCAGATGCGCGACACAGGCCGCCTCCAGCCGCTCCCACGGCGCCCGGACGCCGTCGATGGCGGTCCGCACCGCCTCGGTGATCTGCGTCACACCGCGCGCATAGACCGCGGCGATCAGGTCCTCCTTCGACGGGAAGTGATAGTACATCGAGCCGGCTATCATGCCGACCTCGCCCGCGATGTCGCGCATCGACGTCGCCTCGAAACCGCCCCGGGCGAACAGGCGGGCGGCCGCGCGCAGCAGCTCGTCTCGACGGTTGTCGGCATGGATTGTCGCGCCACGCGCCATGGGCCCACCCTATACCAAACACTTGTTTGGTAAAAGCGTCGGCGCTAGCATGGCCGCATGAGCTATGTCTTCGACCTCGGCCGCGCCGAAACCAACGCCGATCCGTTTCCCGAGTTCGCGCGCCTGCGCGACGAGGATCCGGTGCATTGGTCGCCGGCGATGAAGGCGTGGATCGTCACGCGCTACGACGACGTCAAGCGCGTGGCGCTGAACAACAAGGAGATCTCGGCCGACCGGCTGACGCCGTTCTTCAAGAGCAATCCCGAATACCAGCGTGGCGGCATCGAGAACCTGGCGCGCTATCTCAATCACTGGATGGTGTTCAAGGACCCGCCGGACCACACCCGCCTGCGCCGGCTGTTCAACAAGGTCTTCACGCCCACCGCGGTCGAGAACCTGCGGCCCAACATCGAGAGCATCGTGGCACACCTGCTCGATGGCATGGCGGCGAAGGCCAGGCGCGGCGAGGCGATCGACTACATCGCCGACTTCGCCTACCCGCTGCCGGCCAGCGTGATCATGGACATGCTGGGCGTGCCGCGCGCCGACCTGCGGCAGGTCAAGCTGTGGTCCGACGATATCGCGCTGTTCATCGGCACGGCTCAGATCGCGGGCAACAAATACCTGCGTGCCGAGGACGGCGCGCGACAGATGGCTGGCTATTTCCGTGAACTGGTCGAGGCGCGAACCGCGTCGCCCACCGGCGACATGCTGAGCCAGCTCGTGATGGCGCGCGACGAGAAGGACGCGCTCTCGACCGACGAGGTGATCGGTACGGCGATCCTCCTGCTCTTCGCCGGCCACGAGACCACGACCAACCTGATCGGCAACGGCTTCCTCTACACCATGCGCTTCCGCGACCAGTGGGAGCGGCTGAAGGCCGATCCGTCGCTGGCGCAACGTGCCGTCGAGGAATGGCTGCGCTACGACGGCCCGTCGGGGGCGCTGGCGCGCGTCGCCTCAGGCGACATGGAATTCGGCGGACGCACGATCAGGAGCGGCCAGCGCGTCTTCGCCTTCATGAACGCGGCCAACCGCGATCCGCGGGCCTTCGCCGAGGCCGAGCGCTTCGACATCGGCCGCGATCCCAATCCGCATCTCACCTTCGGCCACGGCATCCATTTCTGCCTCGGCGCGCCGCTCGCGCGGCTGGAGGCGCAGATCGCCGCCACCCGGCTGGCGGAGCGTTTCCCCGACATCGGGCTCGCCTGTCGCGCGCCCGACTGGCACGATTCGCTGATCCTGCGCGGCGTCAAGGCGCTGCCGGTCAGCCTCTCCTGACGTCACTCCCACCGCGAGGAGATCTGCGATGGCATCCGGTATCCGCGACAAGGTGGCGATCGTCGGCATGGGCTGCACGCGCTTCGGCGAGCACTGGGACAAGGGCGCCGAGGAGCTCATGGTCGACGCCTTCCAGGAGGCGCTGGCCGACTCGGGCATGGAGCGCGGCCGTATCGAGGCGGCGTGGCTCTCGACCTGCCTCGACGAAGTCAGCGTCGGCAAGTCCGGCCTGCCGCTGTCGGAGACCTTGCGTTTCGACTACATCCCGGTCAGCCGTGTCGAGAACTACTGCGCCTCGGGGTCGGACGCTTTTCGCTCGGCGGTCTATGCCGTGGCCGCCGGCGCGGTGGACGTCGCCTTGGCCATGGGCGTGGAAAAGCTCAAGGACACCGGATTCGGCGGCCTGCCGGGTCTCAACGCCGGCCTCGCGCCGCCGCTGTGGTGGGCCAACCTCACGGCGCCGGGCAGCTTCGCGCAGCTCGCTTCGGCCTATCGCGCCAAGCACGGCATCAGCCGCGACGATCTCAAGCGCGCGATGGCGCATATCTCGGTGAAGAGTCACGCCAATGGCGCGCGCAATCCTAAGGCGCACCTGCAACGGCCGATCACCGAGGCCGACGTGCTCAACGCGCCGCTGATCGCCGATCCGCTCGGGCTTTACGATTGCTGCGGAGTCAGCGACGGGGCGGCCTGCGCCATCGTCACGACGCCGGAGATCGCCGGCGCGCTGGGCAAGCGCGACCTCGTGACGGTGAAGGCGCTGCAGATCGCCGCCTCGAACGGCGTCGAGGAGCGCTACAACACCTGGGACGGTTCGTACTTCGCGACCGCCCGGCACGCCGCGACGCGGGCCTACCGCGAAGCCGGCATCACCGACCCCCGCACGCAGCTCAGCCTGGTCGAGTGCCACGACTGCTTCTCCGTCACCGAGCTGGTCACCATGGAGGACCTGCACATCTCGCCCGAGGGCGGCGCGGTGAAGGACGTGCTCGACGGCTTCTACGATTTCGACGGCAAGATCCCGTGCCAGATCGATGGCGGCCTAAAGTGCTTCGGCCATCCGATCGGCGCGTCAGGTATCCGCATGCTGTACGAGATGTACCTGCAATTGCAGGGCCGCGCCGGCGCGCGCCAGCGCCCCGACGTGCGCCTGGGCCTCACGCACAATCTCGGCGGCTTTCCCCAGCGCAACGTCTGCTCGGTCGCGATCGTGGGCGCCATCGGCGCGTAGCGGCGGCGATCCGGACAGGCACGATTCGCTGATCCTGCGCGGCGTCAAGGTGCTACCTGTGGCTTTGTCGTAGAGGTTGCCGATGCGTGCCATCATCTGTCGCGAATGGGGACCGCCGGAGTCGCTACGGCCCGAGGAGGTCGAGTGCCCGCCGCTCAAGCCCGGCCAGTTGCGGATCCGCATCAGGGCGAGCGCCGTGAGCTTCGCCACCTCGCTGGTGATCGCCGGCAAATACCAGCGTCGCCCGCCCTTCCCATTCTCGCCAGGCACTGAAGTCGCCGGCGAAGTCATCGAGGTCACGCCCGAGGTGACGCGCTTCAAGCCGGGCGACGCCGTGATGGCCGTGCTCGACTGGGGCGGCTGTGCCGAGGAAGCGGTGGCGTGGGAGGTCAATGTTTCGCCCAAGCCACCGTCCCTGGACTTCGTCCGCACGGTGCCGCTGCCGATTTCCTACGCGACCTCGGCCGCGACGCTGACCTGGCCCTGCTTCATCGACCTGAAGGCCGGTGAATGGCTGCTGGTGCATGGCGCGGCTGGCGGCGTCGGCATGGCTGCGGTCGAGATCGGCAAGATCTTGGGCGCCAAGGTGATCGCCACCGCAGGCGGCCCAGCAAAATGCGCCTTCGCCAAGGAGCATGGCGCAGATCATGTCATCGACTACCGCGCCGGCCCGTTCCGCGAGGAGGTGCTGCGACTGACCGGCGGACGTGGCGTCGATGCCGTCTACGATCCCGTCGGCGGCGATGTCTTCACCGAGTCGCTGCGCTGCATGGCGCCGCAGAGCCGCATCTGCCCGATCGGCTTCGCGTCGGGCACGATTCCGACGATCCCCGCCAACATCCTGCTGGTGAAGAACATCACCGTTGTGGGCGTCAATCTCGGCTACTATGTCGGCTGGAGCCCGCACGATGCGCGCTTCGAGGAAGCCGAGCGCATGCGGGCGACGTGGCGCTGGATCCACCAACATATCGAGGCGGGCCGCCTACGCCCCCATATCGATCGCATCTTCAGGCTGGAGGAAACGCCGCAGGCGCTGCGCGCGATCCTCAACCGCGAGGTCGCCGGCCGCGTCGCCATCGTGATGGATTGACGCTCAGCGCCCCTTGAAGTCCGGCGAGCGCTTTTCCATGAAGGCTGAGATGCCTTCCTTGAAGTCCTGCGTGCCGAACAGCGGCAGCAGCTGCAGGAAGACGTGGTGCACGTGCTCGCCGAAGGGCTCGTTCCAGGCCATGCGCATCATGCGCTTGGCAGCCTGCACGGCGAGCGGCGCGTTGGCGGCGATCTCGGCGGCGATGGCGCGGGCGACGCCCATGACCTCGCCCGCCGGCACGACCTGCGACACGAGGCCGAGCTTCAGGCTGTCCTCGGCGCTGAGCGTGCGGCCGGTGAAGACCAGTTCGGCCGCCTTCGACCAGCCGATCAGCCGCGGCAGGTACCAGGTGCCGCCGGACTCCGGCAATACGGCGCGCTTGGCGTAGGACGCGGCGAGCTTGGCGCTCGACGACATGACGCGGATATCGGCGCCCAGCGCGAGATCGAGCCCGTAGCCGGCGGCCGAGCCGTTGAGCGCGCAGACCACCGGCTTGTCGAGGTTGTGCAGCACCGTGGGCGGCGTATCGCGCAGGTCGATGGTGGTGCGCACGACGTCGCGGTTGGTCCCGATGCTGTCGCTGCCGCTCCTCTGCGCCTCCAGGTTCAGTCCGGCACAGAAGGCGCGGTCTCCCGCGGCGGTGAGGATGATCACCCGCACCTCGGGATCGGCCTGGGCGTCGAGCAGCGCCATCGATAGCGCCTCCAGCATCGGCCGCGAGATGGTGTTCATGCGCTGGGGCGCGTTCAGCGTGACGGTGGCGATCGGCCCGTCGGTGGCGTGGAGCACCTCTGTCGCTTCGGACGCGGGTCTGGCGGCGGTGCTGGTCATGGCGACTCCTCGCTGGTCCGGCTATTGTTCGTCGCCGGCCCGACCCGTTCAATGCCGGCCCGCGAGACTGACCGCAGATCGGAACCCTGACGATGTCCAACCGCTTCATCGACCTCTACAGCGACACCAAGACCAAGCCGACGCCTGGCATGCGCAAGGCGATGGCCGAGGCCGAGGTCGGCGACGAGCAGAAATTCGAGGACCCCACCGTCAACCGCCTGCGCGAGAAGGTCTGCGCGCTCCTGGGCAAGGAGGACGCCGTGTTCCTGCCCTCGGGCACCATGGCCAACCAGATCGCGATCCGCGTGCATTGCCGGCCTGGCGAGGAGATCATCTGCGACCGCACCGCGCATATCATCACCTCCGAGGGCGGCGGGCCGGGCGCCAACTCGGGCGTGATGTTCCACCCGCTCGACGGGCTCAACGGCATCTACACCGCCGCCATGGCCGAGGCGGCGATCAAGGATCCCAACAATCGCTATTCGCCGCTCAGCCGCCTGCTGGAGATTGAGCAGACCTCGAATCGCGGCGGCGGCTCGCTGTGGCCGCTGGAGACGATCCAGGCGGTCGGCGAGGTCGCCAAAAGGCGCGGGCTGAAGCTGCACATGGACGGCGCGCGCCTGCCCAACGCCTGCGTCAAGAGCGGCATCAAGGCGTCGGCCTACGCCGCGCCCTGCGACACGCTCTGGATCGACTTCACCAAGGGTCTGGGCGCGCCGGTCGGTGCCGTGCTCGCCGGCCCCAAGGATTTCATCCACCAGTCCTGGCGCGTGAAGCAGCAGCTGGGCGGCTCGATGCGCCAGTCCGGCATCATCGCGGCCGCCGGCCTCTACGCCATCGAGCATCACTGGGACCGGCTGGCCGAGGACCACGCCAACGCGCGCAAGCTCAGCGAGGGCCTGGCCAACATCAGGGGTATCGAGATCGATCCCGACGCGATGCCGACCAACCTGGTGTTTTTCGATGTCACCAAGCCGGGCTGGACCGCGCCCAAGCTGATGGCGGCGATGAAGGAGCACGGCGTCGGCATCGGCGCCTTCGGCCCCAAGACGGTCCGCGTCGTCACCCATCTCGACGTGACATCGGACGACATCGACACCGCGCTGAAGACCTTCAGCAAGGTGCTGGCGGCCTGAAGACAGGTCATGCTCTACGACACGCTTGTCGGGCTCGGCCAGCCGCTGCGGCGCCTGGAAGGCCCACGCCTGCTGACCGGCGATGGACGCTATAAGATCAACGTGTCGCGCCGGGTGCGCCGCATGTTGGCCGTTACAACCGCGATTGTCGGTGCCCTCGACGTCGTGTTCTGGGAGTGTGACCGGTGAGCAATCTCAAGATCGCTGGCCTTTGCACCGCGGTTTTCGGTGCCGCTTTCTTGGTGGGCAGTCTGGTTTCGTACCTGATCGAAGGAATTCCACATTATCGCGAGAGTGCCATTTCTGGGCTGATCATCGCCGGGCTGATGGCGTTGCAGTTGCGTCGCAGCGCGAGGGACAGATCCAGTGGCTGACGCACCTGTAATCCCCGACGAAGTCGAAGCCGGCGCGCGCTGGGGCGATTCTGCGTGGACGAGAGCCAATGCCGTTGAGATCGACACGACACTGGTGACCTTCGGCGAATTGCTGACGGCCTGACTGAGGAACGATGCCCTACGATACGCTCCCCGGACTCGGCCAGCCGCTGCGACGGCTGGAGGATCCACGTCTGTTGACCGGTGGTGGCCGCTACACGCTCAACGTCGCGGCGCCTGGCGCGTTGCACGTGGTGTTCATGCGCTCGCCGCATGCGCATGCGCGGATCAACGGCGCGGACACCACGGCGGCGAAGGCGTCGCCCGGCGTGCGGGCGGTCATTACCGGCGCGGATATCGCCGCCGCGGGCCTGGGCCACAACCCCGCCGTGGTCGAGATCAAGGGCGTCGACGGCAAGCGTCATATCGAGCCGACACGCTTGCCGATTGCGCCCGACAAGGCGCGCCATGTCGGCGAGATCGTCGCCATGGTCGTGGCCGACACGCTGGAACAGGCCCGCGACGGCGCGGAGCTGGTCGAGATCGATTACGAGCCGCTCGCCGCCGTGGTCGCCGGCGACGACGCACTGAAGCCCGGCGCGCCTGTGGTGCACGACGAGGCGCCCGGCAACCTGCTGTGCGACTGGCGCCGCGGCGAGGAGGCGGCCACCAACGCGGCCTTCGCCAAAGCGGCGCATGTAGTGCGCGTCGAGCAGCGCGCCAACCGTATCCTCGCGAGCTACCTCGAGACGCGTGCGGCGTTGGCCCGCTACGACTCGGGGAACGACACCATCACGCTGGTGACGCCGTCGCAGGGCGTGCACGTCCTGCAGCGCATGATCGCCGGCATCCTGAAGATCCCGCGTGATCGCCTACGGGTGGTGACGCACGATGTCGGCGGCGGCTTCGGCCCCAAGCTGCCGCCCTACCCTGAGCAGATCCTGGTGAGCTTTGCCGCCCTGCATCTCAAGCGCGACGTGCGCTGGATGCAGGAGCGCGGCGAACATCACCTCGCAGACACGCATGCGCGCGACCTGATCGCCACGGCTGAACTTGCCGTCGGCGCCGACGGCAAGTTCCTCGCCATCCGCGTCGATGCGGTGGCGAATTTCGGCGCCTATGTCTCGACGGTCAATCCGACGATTCCTACCGGTGGCATGGCCAAGGTGCTGACCGGCCTCTACGACATTCCGGCCGCCTACATCGCGATGAAATGCGCGGTCTCCAACACCGCGCCCGTCGACGCCTTTCGCGGCGCCGGCAAGCCCGAAACCCTGGTGATGGTCGAGCGTCTCGTCGATCTCGCCGCACACAGGCTCGGCCGCGATCCCGCCGAGCTGCGCCGACTGAACTTCATCGCTTCGGACAAGTTCCCCTACCGCACGCCGCTGGGCTTCACCTACGACAGCGGCGACTACGCCGCGCTGCTCGACGCGGTGAACAAGAAAGCCGATATCACGGGTCTGCTGGCGCGTCGGCGCGCCAGCGAGGCGCGGGGACGCCGACGCGGCGTCGGCTACGCCGCCCATATCCATGGCACCGGCGGCTGGGGCGACGAGACCTCGATCATCACCGTGAACGCCGACGGCTCCATCGAGGCGATCACCGGCACGCAGAGCCAGGGCCAGGGTCACGCCACCGTCTACGCCCAGGTGATCGCGGCCGCCCTGGGCGTCGCGCCCGACCGCATCCGTGTCGTGCAGGGCGATACGCTGAAGGCGCCGCGTGGCGGCGGCACCGGCGGCTCGTCGTCCACGATCATTTCCGGCGCGACGATGAAGCGCGCCGCCGACGTGGTGATCGAAAAGGCGCGCGAGCAGGCCTCCGACCTGCTCGAGGCGGCGCCCGCCGACCTCGAATACGCCGAAGGTGCCTTCACCATCGTCGGCACGGACAAGCGCATCGGCCTGTTCGAGATCGCTCAGCACAAGGGCGCGATCGAAGGTCGCGCCGATTTCGCCGACAAGATCGAGAGCTGGCCCACCGGAATCTCGATCTGCGAGGTCGAGGTCGATCCTGAGAGCGGCCGTGTCGTCATCGAGCGTTTCTCTTCGGCGGTCGATGTCGGCACGGTGGTCAACCCGCTGCTGCTCGACGGGCAGCTGCATGGCGGCTACGCCGCAGGCATCGGCGGCGCGCTGCTGGAAGACGCCGCCTATGACCGCGAGAGCGGCCAGCTGCTGGCGGGCTCGCTGATGGACTACGCCTTGCCGCGCGCCGATGACGTGCCGGCGTTCGAGCAGGTCACGGTCTCGACGCCCGCGCCGTTCAACATCCTGGGCATCAAGGGCGTCGGTGAGCTGCCGACCAACGGCGCGCCCGCCGCCGTGCTCAACGCCGTGATGGATGCGCTCGGTACTCATGCCGACGAACGCATCGAGCTTCCTCTCACACCGGAGCGCGTCTGGCGCCTGGCCCCCCGATGACAGACATCTATGACGTGATCATCGTTGGCGCCGGCTCGGCCGGTGCCACCCTGGCGGCGCGGTTGAGTGAGGACGGAAACCGTCGCGTTCTGCTGCTCGAAGCCGGCAAGGATTTCCGCTCGGCCGAGACGCCGCCCGAGATGGCCAGCATCAACCCGCTGCGCATCATCGCCTCGCCACGCTTGCAGGCGCTGTACCAGTGGCCCGGCCTGCTGGCCCGCCGCGCGGCGGGCCAGCAGCCGCGCCTCTATTGGCGCGGCCGTGGCATGGGCGGCTCGTCCTCGGTCTACGCCCTGATCGCGATCCGTGGCGTCGCCGCGGCGTTCGATCACTGGGAAGCGCTGGGCTGCGACGGCTGGTCGTTCAACGACGTCCTACCCTTCTTCCGCAAGGCCGAAGCCGACGAGCTTTTCAGCGGCTCGCCCTGGCACGGCGGCGACGGCCCGCTGCCGGTCTGGCGCACGCCGCGTTCGCAATGGGGGGCGATCGACAAGGCGGCGGCCGACGCGGCATTGGCGCTCGGCTATCCCTGGCACGACGATCTCAACGCGCCGATGGGCGACGGCGTCGCGCACTATCCGATCACCTGCGCCGCCGGACGCCGGCGCGTCTCGACCAATGACGGTTATCTCGAACGCGCGCGCAGCCGCAACAACCTCGCCATCTTCGGCGAGGCGCTGATCGATCGTATCGTCTTCGAAGGACGCCGCGCCGTGGGTGTCGAGGTGCTGCGCGGCGGCGAGCGCGTGACGTATCGCGGCCACGAGATCGTCATCAGCGCCGGCGCCGTGCATTCGCCCATCATCCTGATGCGTTCCGGCATCGGCGATCCGGCGTCGCTGGCCGAGCACGGCATCGCCGTGCGCCACGCGCTGCCGGCGGTCGGCCACCACTTCATGGATCATCCCGTGGTGCGCGCCGAAGTGCGGCTGAAGCCCGAGCACCGTCCTACCGATGTCGATTTCCGCCACACCAATGTCTGCGTGACCTGGAGCTCGGGCCTGGGCGGCGCCGGCCATCGCGACATGATCTTCCTGGCGATGAACCATCGCGGCTTCGGCGACGACGGCCAGGCCCTGCCCGGCAGCCTGTCTTGCTCGATCTTCGAGGCCTTCTCGCGCGGCGCCGTGCAGCTGCGCTCGGCCGATCCGCATGTCGATCCCTTCGTCGAGGAGAACATGCTCTCCGACGAGCGCGACCTCCTGCGCATGCGCGACGGGTTCGCTCGGCAAGTGGCGATGCTGCGCCAATCCGCTTTCGCCGGCGTCGCCGACGGCATCGCCTTCGGCATGACACAGACGAAGCTGGAAGACGCCGCGAGGCTCCAGGGCGGCGATCTCGATGCCCTGCTGGTGGCCGAGACTACCGACGCGCAACACGCCGCCGGCACCTGCCGCATGGGCCGCATCGGCGATCCGGACCGCGTGGTCGACACGCGATGCCGCGTCCAGGGCCTGGAGAACCTCCGGGTCGTCGACGCCTCGGTGATGCCCGCCGATTGCCGCGCCAATACGCATCTGACAACCGTCATGATCGGCGAGAAGATGGCCGCCTCCCTCCGAGCCGATCTTTCGTAGCGCGATCCGGCGAACGCGCATGGGAGGCGCGCAGGACGGCCATTTGCGTCGGTCAATGGGCGGCCATACGGTCGAGGCGATGCCCACCTATTCAAGCATGATCCCGGTGATGGAGCGGCATCGCTTCGACACCGCCACGCTCGATGCCTATCTCGCCCGCCATATCGCCGGCTATCGCGGCGGTCTCGAGGTCCGGCAGTTCGACAGCGGCCATTCTAACCCGACCTTCTTCCTCTCCGCCGAGATGGACGGCCGCCAGCGCCGCGCCTTCGTGCTGCGCAAGAAGCCGCCGGGCCAGCTCGTCGCCTCGGCGCACCAGGTCGATCGCGAGTACCGGGTGATCACCGCGCTGGCAAAGACCGGCGTGCCGGTGGCGCGCACCCATGTGCTGTGCGCCGATGAGTCGGTGATCGGCCAGATGTTCTACGTCATGGACGCCGTCGAGGGCCGCATCTTCAACGACCCGGCGATGGCGGATCAGTCGAAGGCCGAGCGCGCGGCGATCTTCGATTCGATGAACGAGGTGCTGGCGCGCCTGCACCAGGTCGATTTCGCCGCCGCCGGCCTTGGAGACTACGGCCGCACAGGCCAGTACGTTGCCCGCCAGATCGCGCGCTGGAGCAAGCAGTACGCCGAGCTCAAGACCGAGCATATCGAGGCGATGGAGAAACTCACGGCGTGGCTGCCGGCGCACATCCCCGCTGAGGACCCGACCTCGATCGTCCATGGCGACTACCGGCTGGGCAACATCATCATCCATCCGAGCGAGCCGCGTGTCGCGGCCGTGCTCGATTGGGAACTCTCGACCCTGGGGCATCCGCTCTGCGACCTCGCCTACAACTGCCTCGGCTATCACCTGCCCGATCCGCCGCACGGCTACGCCCATGTGGACTCCAAGGTGACCGGCATTCCCACCGAAGCCGAGTACATCGAAGCCTATTGCCGGCGTACCGGGCGCCGGCGCATCGACAACTGGAACTTCTATCTCGCCTTCTCGCTCTACCGCCTCGCCGCGATCGCCCAGGGTGTCTATCGCCGCGGGCTGGGCGGCAACGCGGCCAACGCCGAGTCGATCAAGATGAGCAACGCCGCCCGCGAACGCGCCGAGCTGGCCTGGAGCCTGGTCGGTTGATACACGCAGCACCGCTGTCATCCCGAGCGCCCCCGGGATCCTCGCTGCGCTCGGGATGACAGCTCAAATCGAGGAAGACGCACATGACCACCAGACTGACGCGCCGCCGCGCCCTGCCGCTCGTGGGTGGCGCGCTGACCGCGCCCCTGCTGCCCAGCATCTCGGCAGCGCAGACCGGTTTGCCCGAGGGCAAGCTGAAGATCCTGGTCGGCTTCCCCGCTGGCGGCGGTACCGACGTGATGGCGCGGCTGATGGCTGAGCCGCTGAAGCAGCGCACCGGCCGCAACGTGCTGATCGAGAACAAGGCCGGCGCCAGCGGCACCATCGCCGCCGAAGCAGTCAAGAACTCGCCGCCTGACGGCAGCACGATCATCTACATCCCCAGCGCCACCATCGTGCAGAAGCTCACCATGGCAGCGGTGCCGTTCGATCCGATGACCGACTTCGCGCCGCTGACCTTGGCGGGCACGGTGCAGACCGCCTTCGTTGTCTCGCCGAGCATCGGCGTCAACACGCTGGCCGAGTACATTGACTGGCTGAAGAAGAACCCGACCCGCCACAGCTTCGGCACCACGGCGCTGGGCTCCTTCACGCACTTCTTCGGCGTGATGGTCGGCCGCGAGATCGGCGTGCCGCTGGAGCCGGTGCCCTATCGCGGCGCCGCGCCGCTGGCCGCCGACCTGCAGGGCGGCCATATCGCGGCGGGCTGCGGCGGCATCACCGATTTCCTCGAGCATCACCGCGCCGGAAAGGTCAGGGTGCTGTTCACCTCGGGGCTCAAGCGCACCGACGCCGCGCCCGACCTGCCGACCGCGACCGACCTCGGCTATCCCAAGCTCAACATCCTGGGCTGGTACATCTTCCTCGCCGCCGCGAAGACACCGCCGGCCATCGTCCAGGCCTGGAACAAGGAGCTGGGCGCGATCCTCGCTCTGCCTGACCTGCGCAAGCGGCTGACCGAGCTCGGCCTCGATGTCCAAACCTCGACGCCGGAATACGTACGCGAGCGTATGGCCAAGGATCTCGCGCACTGGAAGGGCATCATCGACGGTATCGGCTACAAGCCCCAATGATGGCATAGTCCTTCGCCCGGCGCGGGCGGGGTAAGGGAAGAGTGAGCACCGTGTCGCCATCATCGCCCGGTATCGAGAGCGGCTACGCTTGGCGGCTGGCCGTGGTGTCGATGATCTGCATCGCCGCCAGCGGTGGCTCGGCATTCCTGCCCATCGTCGCCATGTCGCAGATGGCCCAGGAGTTCGGCGGCCAGCGGCAAGTACCGTCGCTCGCCTACACGCTGGCCTATATCGGCGGCGGCGCCGGCGGTATCATGATGGGCTGGCTGTCCGACAAGCTCGGGCCGCGCCCGCCGTTGCTGCTCGCCGCCACATGCATCGCGCTGGGCGCCTGGCTGGCCTCCAGCGGCGGCGCGTTCGCGCTATACGCCGGCTATGGCTTGCTGATGGGCTTCCTCGGCAACTCCGCGACCTTCACGCCGATGCTCAACAATATCCAGGGTTGGTTCGAGAGCCGTCGCGGCGTCGCCGTCGCCATCGTCTCGGTCGGCCCGGCGGTGGGCGGCTTCGTCTGGCCGCAGATCTACCGCGCGCTCCTGCCCGACCACGGCTGGCGCGACACACTGGTGATCTTTGGCGTGATCGCCGCGACGATCGTGGCGCTCGGCGCGCTCTACGTGCGCCGGGCACCCGTCCCGCGCGGATCGAGCGGCGCGCCGGCGCGCGAGAACCTCGCGGCCTTGCCGATGTCGTCGCCGGCGATCATGGCGCTGCTCTCGGCGGCCTCGTTCTGCTGCTGCCTCGCCATGGCGATGCCCTTCGCGCACATGGTGGCGTTCTGCGGCGATCTCGGCTTCGCCGCCAATCGAGGTGCCGAGGCCGTGTCGCTGATCCTGCTGTCGGCGATCGCCAGCACCTTCGTCATGGGCAGGCTGGCCGACAAGATCGGCCCGCTGCCCACCAGCCTGATCTGCTCGGTGATCCAGATCGTGGCGCTGGTCGGATTCCTGTTCGTCGCCTCGCTGTGGGGCATCTATACACTGTCGGCGATCCACGGCATCCCGTTCATCGCCATCGTGCAGGGCTACGCGCTCAATCTGCGCGCGCTCTACGGACCGGGCATCGGCGGCTGGCGCCTGGGCGTGGTGCTGTTCCTCGCCATGTGCGGCATGGCGGTGGGCGGCTGGCTCGGTGGCGTGATCTTCGACAACACCGGCTCCTACGCCTGGGCCTTCCGCCTGGCGCTGCTCGCCAACGTGATCAACCTCGCGCTGCTGACGATCCTCTTCCTGGCGCAGCGCGGCCGCGCCGTGCCGCGGCTGGCCTAGACCTCTGGCTTCACATACTTCGCCAGGATATAGACCCAGGCGTCTATGCCCGACTTCAGGCGCACGCGCGTGCGGGCGTAATCCGACACCTCATAGGCATCCGCCGCCGCGATCTCCGCCGCGCTGACCTTGAATACCGTTCCCGCGACCTCGTCGGCCGGATCGCCGGTGGGCACCATGGCGGGATGGAAGCGCTCGCCGCTCGTCGCAAGGACATCGGGATCCGTGATCTCGACGAGTTCGTTGCGGTATCCCTGCATCGCATCCGGCGATCCGGTGAGAAGACGACCGAACGTCGCGATCTGCACTCGGGGAAGCTGCAACGTGCCATAGGAGAAGAGATTGAGCAGGTCTTCGCCGGCCAAAACTCGGTCCTCCACAGCCGGCCGCCCGGTCAGGCCAGCCACGATAGACAGCCGGTCTTGTCGAGCACCGGATCGAGCCGCGCCCGCACATCGCGCGGTAACGCCGCGAGCTTCTTGCGCAGCGCGTCGTAGCACTTGCCCTGATAGCGGAACGGCGCCTGGCTGTAGCGACGGCCGAGGATCTCGAGCTCGAACTCGGCCGCCTCGTCGCGTAGCGCTTTCATGTTGGCGGCGAGAAACGGCAGGTACGTGTCGCCGCAATGCTTGAGCAGTGCCGTCAGCGTGTCCGGCAGCGCCGCTTTGCCATCGAGCCACTCACCCTCGACGCCCGAGGCATCGTCGAGCCGCATCAGCCAGCAATAGACGTCGGCCGCCCGCGCCCGCATCTCCGCCATCGGCGTCGGATCAACCGACAGGATCTGCAACTGGCCATACAGGCCGAAATCCGCCAGCGACGGCCGCGAGCCGAACAGAAAGGGGATCGCACGCACATGACGGTCGAGCGTGTCGAGCACGACGCGATAGCTGTCCTCGATCACCGGCCGGTTCTGCTCGGTGCAGCCGACCAGCGCCATGCGCCCGACCTGGCGGTCGTTGAACGCCTTCATGCCGGCGCGCCGCGCGTCCGCTGCCATCACGGGATCGCGCGAGGTGATGATCCAGGTCTGCGCGAAGTCGCGATCCGCCGCGTAGTACCAGCGGTAATGGAACATCATCTTGGTGACCCACTCGTCGCCAAAGTCCTCGAGCAGGTCGCTGAGATAGGCGAGCATCGGATCGTCGGGGGTGATCGAGCGCTCGCCAGGATGCTCGCGCTCCAGCGCATAGGCCAGCGGCGTCGAATCGTTCATCGCCCGGCCATCGGGAAAGCGCAGCACCGGGATCACCGGCGGCAACCCCGCCGCGATGGCTTCGTCGCGCGGATTGCCGGTCCCCTTCCAGACGAACGGCAGCCGTCGATAGCGCAGGATCGCGCGCATCTTCACCGAGTAGGGTGAAGGGTTGAAGCCGTGCAGGACGTACATCAGAGACCCAGAACGGCCTTCGCCAGGATGTTGCGCTGCACCTCGCTCGAGCCCGCGTAGATCGTGGCGGCGCGGTTGTTGAGGTAGAGCGGCATGGCGGTGAGCGCGTAGTCCGGCGTCACCGTGGGCTCGTTGCGGCCCAGCGCGCGGGCCTCGGGCTCGAAGGGCGCGGCGTAGTGCGCCAGCGCCTCGATGCCCAGCTCGTCGAGCGTCTGCAAGGTCTCGGAGCCGCGCACCTTCATCGCCGAGGAGATCGCGCCGGGGTTCTTGCCCTGGCTGAGGTCGGACAGCACCTGCAGCTCAATGGTCTCCAGGGCCTGGATCGCGATCTCGGTCTCGGCCAGCTTGCGCGCGAATTCCGGCTGGTCGATCAGGCGGCCGCCATTGTTGGCCGCTTCCTCGCGCGCGATACGGCGCACGTCCTCGATGCGGGCGTAGAGGTTGGGGGTGTAGGCCTCGCCGCCGCGCTCGTATTCCAGCAGGTGCTTGGCGACCGTCCAGCCGGCGTTCTCCGGCCCGATGCGGTTGGCCTTGGGCACGCGCACATTGTCGAAGAACACCTGGTTGACCTCGTGATCGCCGGCCAGGGTGATGATTGGCTTCACTGTGAGGCCTGGTGTCCGCATCGAGTCGATCAGCACGAAGGAGATGCCGTCCTGCGGCTTGCCCTCGCTCGACGTGCGCACCAGGCAGAACATGCGGTTGGCGATGTGCGCGCCGGTGGTCCAGATCTTGGTGCCGTTGATGACATAGTCGTCGCCGTCGGAATCGGCGCGCGTCTTGAGCGAGGCGAGATCTGAGCCCGATCCGGGCTCGGAGTAGCCTTGGCAGAAGACGATGTCGCCCGAAATGATGCCCGGCAGGTACTTCGCCTTCTGCTCCGGCGTGCCGAATTTCATGATCACCGGGCCGACCATGCGTACGCCCATGCTGAAGATGCGCGGCGCGTCGGCGGCGGTGGCTTCGCGCGAATAGATATAGCGCTGCGTCGCCGTCCAGCCGGGACCGCCATACTCCTTGGGCCATGTCGTCGCCGACCAGCCCTTCTTCGCCAGCTTGCGGTGCCAGCGCAGGCCGGCATCGAACTCGGCGAAGACGCCGCCGGTGCGCGCGCCCGCCTCGCGCAGGTCAGGCGTCAGGTTCTCGGCGAAGAACTGACGCACCTCGTCCTGAAAGGCGCGATCTTCGGGGCTGAGCGACAGATCCATGGGCATCCTCCAGCGCGTGGTGCGACCTTAGGCCGGCACGGCGTTTGCGTGATGCCCAAAGCAAACATGTTCCGCGGATACGCGCCAGCCCGCCGACGCGCCGCTTCCCAGGCCGTTTCGACAGGCGTACGCTTCTGGCCGCGGACCGGAATGGAGGCAGAGTATGCCTGACGTACCCGCCCGACGGCGGCCCCTGGCGTTGCTCCTGGCCACGCTCACGGCGCTGTCGCTCGCCGCCAGCGTCCCGGCCTGGGCGCAAAGCGCCAGGAGCCACACGCCCGACCGCGAGATCGACCTGGCGCTGGCGCTGGCGATCGACGTCTCGGGCAGCGTCGACGTCGAGGAGGGCCGGCTGCAGCGCGACGGTTACGTCAAGGCCTTCCGCGACCCGGCGATCCGCCGCGCCATCCTCGGCGGCTACCACGGCCGCATCGCGGTGTCATATTTCGAGTGGTCGGACGCCTGGCGGCAGAACCTGATCATCGACTGGACGCTGCTCGATAGCGAGCAGGCGATCGACGCCTTCACCCACAGGCTCGAGACCATGCCGATCGCGCGCATGATGCGCACCTCGATCACCGGCGCGATCCGCTATTCGATCCCGATGTTCGACCGCCTGCGCTGGGTGCCGGAGCGCAAGGTGCTCGACATCTCCGGTGACGGCTCGAACAACGACGGCGGCATGGTGACGGAGGCGCGCGACGACGCCATCGCCCGCGGCATCACCATCAACGGCCTGCCGATCTTCAACAACCGGCCCAACCCGACCGGCTTCCCCAACGACCCCGATCTCGACCGCTACTTCGAGGGCTGCGTCATCGGCGGGCCGCGCTCCTTCTTGATCGTCGCCAACGACTTCCAGAATTTCGCCGAGGCGATCCGCAAGAAGCTCTTGCAGGAGATCGCCGACTTCGCGCCGGAGCCACGCGCCGGGCTGCAGTTCGCACAGAGCCGCGACAGCGCCGAGGGCATCCGGCGCGATCCAAACGCCCCCGGGCCGGGCGGCCACCGCCGCTACGAGCTGGGCTGCGATATCGGCGAGAAACGCACGCGGGAATTCTATCGCCGGTACCAGCCGAACTAACATCCCGACTACCTTCCCCCTCCAGGGAAAGGTCGAATCCTGCGCTACCGCTTGCGCCAGCGCTGCAGCTTCGCCAGCACTGTGCGCTCCAGCAGCAGGTGCAGCAGGCGCGTCGCCAGCGAGACGAAGACGATGCACATCGCCATCGCCGCCGCCGCGGCGTTGAAGCCAGACTCATCCATGCTGATCACCGCGATCGAGGCCAGCTTGGTCTCGGCGGCGTAGAGGAAGATCACCGCCGATACCGTCGTCATCGCGTTGGCGAAGAGATAGACAAAGATGTCGAGGATCGCCGGCAGGCAGATCGGCACGGTGACGCGCACGAAGGTCACCGGCAGCGGCACCTTCAGCGACGCCGAGACCGCCTCGAACTCGGCGTCGAGCTGCTTCAGCGCCGTGACCGCCGTGACATGCGCTACGGTGTAGAAATGCGCCATGGTGTTGATCACCAGGATCGCCAGCGTGCCGTAGAGGAAGTTCAGCGGATTCGACGGGCTGTTGAAGAAGAAGATGTAGCCCAGGCCCAGCACCAGGCCGGGCACCGCCATCGGCAGGGTGGCGAGGAACTGCACCAGACCGCGGACCAGGTGGAAGCCGCGGCTCTTTTCCAGCAGCCAAGCGGCGGTGAAGATGGCGATCGCGCCGATCGCCGCCGCCAGCGCCGCCATCTTCAGCGACGTCCACAGCGGACCCCAGCCGGTGGGGTCGAAGTTCTCGAAATCGTAGTTGGCCAGCGTCAGCGAGAGGTTGTAGGGCCAGCGCTTGATCAGCGAGGCCCAGCCGGCGATGCCGATGATCACCAGGATCAGGCCGGCGATCACCAGGCAGAAGACGAACAGCAGCGCGTCGCGGCCGCGCTGGCGTTTCGGCGCATAGGGCACGGCGCGCGCCGAGAGCAGCGAGACCTGGCGCTTCTGCGCGTAGCGGTCGGCGAAGAACGACAGTACGGCCGGCGCCAGCAGGATCAGGCCGACCACCGCGCCCATCTCGAAATTCTGCTGGCCGATCACCTGCTTGTAGACGTCGGTGGCGAGCACGTTGAATTGGCCACCGATCACCTTGGCGATGCCGAAATCGGTCAGCACCAGGGTGAAGCAGACGAAGATCGCGCTGATCAGGCCGTAGCGCGCGCCCGGCAGCGTGACGGTCCAGAAGATGCGCCAGCGCGAGGCGCCCAGCGCCTCGGCCGCCTCGTAGAGCCGCTGATCGGCCATCGATAGCGCCGTAACCAGGATCATCAGCACATGCGGGAAGCAGTAGAAGACCTGCGAGGCGACGATGCCGCCAGCGCCATAGATCTCGCCGCCGCCCAGCAGCTGCTTGAGCATGCCTTGGTTGCCGAACAGGTAGATCATCGACATCGCCGGCAGCAGCGACGGCGCCAGGATCGGAATCAGCGCCACCGCCTGGAACAGCGCCTTGCCCGGCAGCATCGCGCGGGTCAGCGCGTAGGCGTAGACGAAGGCCAGCGGCACGACGATCGCCGTGGTCAGCAGCGAGATCCACAGGCTGTTCCACAGCGACTGCATCAGCGCCGGTGTCGAGACGTAGCGGATGTAGTTGTCGAGGCCGACCCACTTGTCGTCGGCGTTGTGGAAGCTCTTGGACAGCAGGGTCCATAGCGGCGCGGCGACGAACAGCGCCAGCAGGATCAGCACGACGGCGATGCCGGCGCGCATGACGATGTCGTCGCTCGACGCCTTGGGCTTGACCAGCGTCGCTTCCGCCAAGGCCATGCCCTAACCCGCCGCCTCGCCGGCGAACACACGCAGCCGGTCGGCGGGCAGCGCGATGTCGAGCGTCTTACCGACGCCGACATTGAGGTCGCGCATCAGGTTGATCGAGAAATCCGCCGTCAGCGTGACCTCGGGCGCCGATGCGCGCAGCGTGGCGCGGCAGAACGAACCCAGGAACTCCAGCTCCGCGATGGTTACCGGGAAGCGATTGGCGGTGTTCTCGGTGATGCCACGCACCTGCACGTCCTCGGGCCGCAGGCAGACCCGGATCTCGCTGCCGGGCGTCATGGTGTGACTGCAGTCGATCGCCAGACCGTCGCCCAGCGTGATGCGGCCGGGGCCGGCGACGCGGCCGGTCAGGAAATTCATCGAGCCCACGAAGTCGGCGACGAACGCGCTGGCCGGCTTGCCGTAGATCTCCTCCGGCGTGCCGATCTGGTCGATGCGGCCGTGGTTCATCACCACGATCCGGTCGGCCATGGTCAACGCTTCCTCCTGGTCGTGCGTCACCATGATGGTGGTGACGCCCAGGCGGCGCTGCAGGCCGCGGATCTCGCCACGCAACCGGGCACGCACGCGCGCGTCGAGCGCCGAGAGCGGCTCGTCGAGCAGCAGCAGGCCGGGCGATGTCGCAAGTGCCCGCGCCAGCGCCACGCGCTGCTGCTGGCCGCCGGATAGCTGCGCCGGATACTTCTCGCCCTGGGTCGGCAGGCCGACCAGCGCCAGCAGCTCACTCACGCGCGCCTTGATCTCCGCCGCCGGCTTGCGGCGACTCTTCAGGCCGTAGCCGACATTGTCGGCGACGCTAAGATTGGGAAAGAGCGCGTAGGACTGGAATACGATGCCGAAATCGCGCTCCGACGGCGGCAACGCCGAGACGTCGCGGCCGTCCTGCCGGATCGTGCCGCTGGTTTGCGGATCCAGACCGGCGATGGCACGCAGCAAAGTCGTCTTGCCGCAGCCCGAAGGGCCGAGGGAGCAGACGAACTCGCCGCGCTCGATCGACAGGGATACCGCCTCCAGGGCGGTGAACATGCCGAACCTCTTGGTGACGCGGTCGACCTCGAGATACGGCATGTCCGTGGTCCGGCCGTCAGCCTAGTTTTTCGGCGCCGACTTGCCGTCGTAGCGCTTGTTCCACTCCGCCAGGATGCGATCGCGGTTGGTCGCCATCCAGTCGAGGTCGTTCTTGACCATCGCCTTGTCGGCGCCCTCCGGATAGTTCGGCGGCGCTGCCTTCACCGCCGGGTGGGCGACGATGGCGTAGTACTTGCCGTAGAGCTCGTTGGCGCCCTGCGAGGCGACCCAGTCCTGCACCAGCTTGGCGGCGGCGACGTTGGGGCGGCCCTTGACGATGCCCGAGACCTCCATCTCCCAGCCCGCGCCTTCCTTGGGCAGGATCAGGTCGATCGGCGCGCCGGCGGTCTTCTCGCGCGCGCCGCGCATGTCGATGCCGATGCCGATCATGCGCTCGCCCTTGGCGGCCTGCACGCAGGGCGCCGAGCCGGAGTGGGTGTAGACCGCGACGTTCTTGTGCAGGTCGTCCATGAACTTCCAACCGGCTTCCTCGCCCATGATCTGCAGCCAGGCGGCGACGGTCAGATAGCCTGTGCCCGACGAGGCCGGGTTGGGCATGACGATCGAGCCGGCATAGGCCGGGTTGGTCAGGTCCTTCCACGACATCGGCTTGGGCGCGTTCTTCTTGCCGCCCTCGACGGTGTTGAAGCAGACCACCGAGAGGTAGGCGTCCATGCCGATCCAGGTCTCGGGATTGGCACCACTGCGGAACACCGGCTTCAGGTCGGCCGCGCCCTTGGGCGTGTACGGCTCAAGCAGGCCCTGCTTGGCGAAAGCGGCGACGCTGGAGCCCGACAGGCCGAGCACGATATCGGCCTGCGGATTGGCCTTCTCGGCCAGGAAGCGCGCGGTGATGACGCCCGTGGAATCGCGCACCCACGAGATCTCGACCGTCGGAACGGCCTTCTCGATGGTATCCTTGAAAATCTTGAGCTGGTCGTTCTCCAGCGCCGTATAGGCGGTGAGCTTGACCTTCTGGGCCAGCGCCGTGCCGCCCGCCATCACAGCAAGAGCCGCCAGCGCGGCGACACCGCCCCGCATCATCTTGTCCATCATCCTTCTGACCCCCTCTGCCCATTCCGCCGCCGAGCCGCATTTGAAAACCGCGACGGTTTCAGATTTATTACAACGCAGATACCCGGTCCTGACAACCGCAACCCTGCACGATAGATGGGACTGGGCGAAGAAACCGCGCAAGGATGAATCCGATGCCCACCGACCGACCCAGCGGATACCGCTTCGACCAGGAGCGAATCGCCGGGCTGATCGCGACCTACCGCCATGGCGGGCCGCTGCCGCGCGACTTCTACATCGACGCCGAGGTCTTCCAGGCTGACATGGATCGCATCTGGTCGCGCTACTGGCTCTATGTCGGGCACGCCTGCATGCTGCCCAACCCAGGCGACTGGATGACGTGGAAGATCGGGCTGTCCTCGATCGTCGTCGTACGGGGTCGCGACGGCCAGATCCGCGCCTTCCACAATACCTGCCGCCACAGGGGCGCGCGCGTCTGCAACGAAGAGACCGGCAATTCCCGCGGCTTCCGCTGCCCCTATCACGGCTGGGCCTACGACCTCGAAGGCAAGCTCACGACGCGCACCATGGCGGAATTCGGCGTGCCCGAATCGACGCTGGGCCTGCACCCGGTACGCCTGCGCGACACGTCGGGGATCCTGTGGATCAATCTCTCGGACGATCCCGTCCCCTTCGACGGCGCGCATGAGGACCTCGCCAGCCGGCTGAAGCACCAGGGCCTGTACGACGCCAAGGTCGCGGTCGAGCGCCGCTATACGGTGAAGGCCAACTGGAAGCTGGTCTTCGAGAACAATCGCGAGTGCCTGCACTGCCCCGTCGCCCATCCCGAATACACGAGTGGCACCTACGACGTGGCCCGAGTCATGCCCGGGCTGGCCGAGGGCGTGGTGAAGCAGACGGAGCTGGCCAATGCCCGCTTTCGCGCCCTGGGCATCGACACCGGCGACGCCTTCTCCGCGATGACGGGCGCCTTCTGGCGCTCCCACCGGACGCCCCTGATGGAGGGCTGGAAGACCCAGAGCCTCGGCGGCACGCCGGTGGCGCCGCTGATGGGCCACTTCCGGGACAGGAACACCTGGAGCGACGGCACACTGCGCACCACGGTGTTCCCGAACTTCTGGCAGCACGCCAGCGACGATCACGCCGTCTCCACCCGCATCACGCCGATCGACGCCGCCACCTGCGAGATCGTGGTCTGGTGGTTCGTGCACAAGGACGCCGTCGAGGGTCGCGACTACGACCCGGCCAAGCTCACCCCGTTCTGGGAACGCACCTCGGAGCAGGACTGGTTCATCTGCGAGGCCAACCAGCAGGGCGTGACCTCGCCGCGCTACGTGCCGGGTCCCTACTCGCGCACGCAGGAAGGCAACGTGCAGCATTTCGTCGACTGGTATCTCGGTGAGATGGCCGGTGGTTCGCCGAAAGCACAGGCCGCCGAATGATCACCACTCATCTCCCTCCCTCTCCCCGCAAGCGGGGAGAGGGTCGGGGTGAGGGGCTGTATCAGGTGGCGCACCGCCATCGTACGCAACTTGCGACTCCCCCTCACCCCAACCCTCTCCCCGCTCGCGGGGAGAGGGAGCATGACTGGCCATGACTCAAATCCCCTCGCAGGCGCGCATCGTCATCATCGGGGCCGGCGCTGTCGGCTGCTCGATCGCCTATCACCTCGCTGGGATGGGCGAGCGCGATGTCCTGGTGGTCGAGAAGAGCGGCATCACCCACGGCTCGACCTGGCATGCCGCCGGCCTCGTCGGCCAGCTCCGCTCCAAGCGCAACCTCACCCGCATGATGCAGCAATCCGTCGAGCTCTACGGCTCGATGGAGAAGCAGCTCGGCTACGGCATCGACTGGCACCCGGTGGGCTCGCTACGGCTGGCCTCCTCGCCGGATCGCTGGAGCGAGATCAAGCGCACGGCGACGACGGCGCGCAGCTTCGGCTTCGAGCTGCACCTGATGTCGGCCAGCGAGGCCAAGCAGATCTTCCCGTACATCTCGACCGAGGGCGTCGAGGGCGCCGCGTTCATCCCCTCCGACGGCTATATCGATCCCAGCAGCCTGACGCAGGGCTTGGCGCGACTGGCGCGGCAGGGCGGCGCGAAGATCGTCGAAGGCGTGCGCGTCACCGACATCGTGGTCAAGAATGGCCGCGCGACAGCAGTTGTCACCGACCACGGCACCATCGCCTGCGACACGCTGGTCAACGCCGCTGGCATCTGGGCGCGCGATGTCGCGAAGATGATGGGCGTGCGCATGCCGGTTGCCGCCGTCGAGCACCAGTACATGGTGACCGAGAAGCTCCCTGATCTGCCCAAGACGCTGACGTCGCTGCGCGATCCCGACAACAATTTCTATCTCAAGCCCGAGGTCGGCGGCTTCGCCATCGGCGGCTGGGAAGCCAACACGCGCCCCTTCGGCGAGCGCGGCGTGCCCTTCGATTTCGGCCGCGAGCTGTTCCAGGGGAACTACGACCGCTTCGAGGCGATCGCCACGCCGGCAGCCAGCCGCCTGCCGATGCTCAACGATCTCGGCATCCGCCAGCTGATCAACGGACCGATCCCGATCACGCCCGATGGCGAGCCGATCCTCGGCAAGGCGCCGGAGCTTAAGAACGTCTTCGTCGCCGGCGGCTTCACGTCAGGGATCGCCGGTGCCGGCGGAGCGGGCAAGCAGCTCGCGCAATGGATCGTCGAAGGTGCGACTGAGTTCGACCTCTGGAGCTTCGACGTGCAGCGCTTCGGCCCGCACCATGTCGGCGCCAAGTACCTGCACGAGCGCGCGGTCGAGGCCTATCACCGCTACTACCTGATCCACTGGCCGGGCGAGGAGATGAGCACCGGCCGCGGTGGGCGCCGCTCGCCGCTCTACGGCGTGCTCGACCAGGCCGGCGCCGTGTTCGGCTCGCGCTTCGGCTGGGAGCGGCCCAACTGGTTCGCCACCAACGGCGACGCGCGCGAGGATCACCCCTCTTTCGAAGGCAAGCCGAGCTGGTTCGCCGCCGTCGGCCGCGAGTGCCGCGCCATTCGCGAACATGTCGCGCTAATCGATCAGAGCTCGTTCTCCAAGTTCGAGCTCGCCGGCCCCGGCGCCGCCACCTTCCTGCAACGCCTCGCCGCCGGCAACGTCGACAAGCCGGCGGGCGCGCTGATCTACACCCAGCTGTGCAACGAGAAGGGCGGCATCGAGGCCGACCTCACCTTCATGCGGCTCGCCGAGGACCGCTTCTACGTCGTCACCGGCAGCGCCTTCGGCATCCACGACGCCTCGTGGATCCGGCGCCACATGCCCGCCGACGGCTCGGTGACTCTCACCGACGTCACCAACGCCTGGGCGGTCATCAATTGCTGCGGCCCAAAGAGCCGCGGGCTGCTTGAACGCCTCGCCGACGCCGACGTCTCGAACACCGCCCTGCCTTACATGGCGATGCGCGAGATCCGTCTGGGCTACGCCCCGTGCCGCATCGCCCGCGTCACCTACGTGGGCGAGCTCGGCTACGAGCTGCACATACCAGTCGAATACGCCGCGCACGTCTACGACCTGCTGTGGCGCGAAGGCCAGGATCTCGGCGTCGCCAACGCCGGCTACCGCGCGATCGAATCCTGCCGCCTGGAGAAGCGCTACCTCTACTGGGGCAGCGACATCGGCCCCGACTACACGCCCTGGGAGGCCGGCCTGGGCTTCGCCGTGGCAATGAAGAAGGGCGACTTCATCGGCCGCCCGGCACTCGAAGCGCGCCGCGCCGCGGGCGCCAAACGCAAGCTCTGCGTCTTCCTGCTCGAAGGCGACAAACCGGTATACGGCAGCGAGGCCATACTGCGTGACGGCAAAGTCGTGGGTGTCACGTCGAGCGCTGGCTACGGCCACACCGTGGGCAAGTGGATCGCCTTCGGCTATCTGCCGACCGAGGAAACCACACACGCCGACTACGAGATCGAAGCGTTTACACAACGCGTGCCGGCCAAGCGCATCGACGGCTCGGCTTACGATCCGGAGCGCAAGAAGATCCTCGCATAGCGTTTCAGAAGCTGATGTCGTCGCGGATCGCCTCGATGCCGGCTTTGGCGCAGGCGTCGTCGGCCTCACCGCCCGGAGCGCCGGAAACGCCGATCGCGCCCAGGATCGAGCCGGCGGCCTCGACCGGCACGCCGCCCCCGACGGCGACGACGCGCGGGATGGAACGCACGCCCGCATGGCGCGGATCGGCGGTCGAGGCGGCGAAGCCCAGCGTGTCCTGACGGAACGATACCGCCGTCCAGGCCTTGTTGATCGCTGTCTCCACCGTGTGCGGGCCGGCGAAGCGGTCGCGCAGGACGACTTGCGCGACGCCGGCTCGATCCGTGACCGCCACGGCGATCTGGAAACCCTGCTTGCGGCAGGACGCCAGCGCGGCTTGGGCGGCCTTCAGGGCTGTTTCCGGCGTCATCTGCTTGACCGTGAAGGTCGAGTCCTGCGCGCCTGCGGGTACCGCGAAGCACACGATCAGCATTGCCGCGGCGGCACGCATCAGATCGCCCAGGGCAGCGAGTATGTCTTCACGTTGGTGAAGCTCTTCATCGCCTCCAGCACGCCTTCCTTGTAGCCGAGGCCCGAATCCTTGATGCCGCCGAAGGGCGACATCTCGATGCGGTAGCCCGGCACTTCCCAGATGTTGACCGTGCCGACGCGCAGCTCATTGACGAAGCGCGTGATATAGTCGAGGCGGTTGGTGCAGACGCCCGATGACAGGCCGTAGGCGGTCGAGTTCGAGGCGCGGATGGCGTCGTCGATGTCCTTGACGCGGATCATCGGGATCGCCGGGCCGAAGGTCTCCTCGCGCACCAGCTCGCAATCGTAGGGGACTCGGTCGACCACCGTGGGCGGGAACAGCGCGCCTTTGCGATCGTTGCCGTGCAGCAGCTTGGCGCCCTTGGACACGGCGTCTATCACGCGGTTCTGGAACAGCGTTGCGGAACGCTCGTTGATCACCGTGCCGACATCGGTGGCGGGATCCATCGGGTCACCCGCGCGCAACTTCTTGGCCTTGGCGAGAACAAGCGCGGCGAACTCCTCGGCGATCTTCTCGACCACGAGGATGCGCTTGACCGCCGTGCAGCGCTGGCCCGAGTTCTTGGTCGCGCCCTGCACCGCCAGCTCGGCCGCCTTGTCGAGGTCGGCGTCCTCCATGACGATCAGCGGGTCGTTGCCACCGAGCTCCAGCACGATGCGCTTGTAGCCAGCCTTCTCGGCGATGTACTTGCCCACCCGCACGGAGCCGGTGAAGGTGATCAGATCGATCCGTGGATCGGTGATCATCGCGTCGCCAATGTCGGCCGGGCCGCCGGTGACGACCGACAGCATCTCCGGCGGCAGGCCCGCTTCGTACAGCGTGTCAGCCAGCATCAGCGCCGTGAACGGCGTCTGCTCGGTGGGCTTCAGTACGACGCAGTTGTTGGTGGCGATCGCCGGCGCCAGCTTGTGCGCCACCATGTTCAGGGGGTGGTTGAACGGCGTGATCGCGCTGATGGCGTTGAGCGGCTCGCGCAGGGTGAAGATCTTGCGCTGCTTGCCGTGCGGGGTCAGATCGCAGGAGAAGGTCTGCGAATCGTCGATGATGCAGAGCTGGCCGGCGAGCGAGAAGACATCGAAGGCGCGGCCGACCTCATAGAGCGAATCCTTCAGGCAGAGCCCGCTCTCCGAGGTGATCAGCCGCGCGATCTCGTCCTTGCGCGCCACCAGAAGCTCGGCGGTCTTCATCAGGATCTTCTGCCGGTCGTACCGGCTGAGCTTGGGCCTGTAGTCGTAGGCGATCTGGAACGCCTCGGCGACCTGCGCCGGCTTGGCGCGCGGCACCGTGCCGACGACGCTGTTGTTCCAGGGGTTGAACACCTCGAGCGCGGCCTCGCCGTCGACCCGCTTGCCGGCGATACGCATGCTTTCGCGCAGACCAGTGATGGGCGCCTGGATGCCGCCGAGCTTCGTCTGGACGTTCATGGGGTTCTCCATTTCTTACCTTCCCCCGCTGGCGGGGGAAGGTAGAGACTCAGGCAACCAGATTCAGCGCCAGGTCGAAGGCATCGAAGTTGCGCCAGTGCCGTGTCGGGCCGGCGCCGAGCTTGCGGTTGCAGATCAGCGGCACGCCCTGCTCCGACACGCCGCCATGGCTGCGCAGCGGCTCGGTCAGGCCGGATAGGTCGTGGCGCGCGGCGCTGGTGCCCAGCACCTTGTGACGGTTCGAGACGACGATGACGTCGCCCAGCAGCTCAGGCGGAAGCTCGAAGCGAGCAGCGGCCTGCTCTCGGCTCAGTGCCGATTCGACGCCCGGCGTCGCGCGCAGCTTGGCCATCACGTCGGCGGCGTTGGCTTCACGCGGCAGATAGACCACCGCGTACGAACCCAGCGCGCCGTGATGCACGACGTAGGGATCGGTGATCGGCAGGATCACCCGAGCCTTGGCCGCGCCCAGCCAGCCGTCGAGCAGGTCCTGAAGATAGACCACGTCGGGCTGCCCCGAGGCGTCGTGCTTGGCGTTCATGCCGTGATCGGCGGTCAGCACGATGGTGCAGCCCATGGCGTCGAGCTCGTTCAGGTAGCCGTCCATCATGGCGTAGAACGCATTGGCGACCGGCGTGCCCGGCGCGTGCTTGTGCTGGATGTAGTCGGTGGTCGACAGGTACATCACGTCGGGCCGGTCGCGCCGCATCAGTTCCACGCCGGCAGCGAAGACGAACTCGCTCAAGCCCGCGCTATAGACATCGGGCACCGGCTTGCCGACGAGCGACAGCACGTTGTCGATGCCATTGGTGGCGAGGCTCGCCTGGTCGGCCTTCTCGGAGGAGAAGCTGCAGGCCTTGCCCGGAGCCAGTTCCAGCCCCTTGCCCAGCAAGCCGCGCAATTTGTCCTTCGCCGTGATCACGGCGATGCGCAGGCCGGCGCGCTGGAAGGCCGGGAACAGCGTCTCCACGCGCAGGAACTTGGGATCGTTCATCATCACCTCGTTCCCGCTCTCGGGATCGAGGAAATAGTTGCCGCTGATGCCGTGCACGGACGGCGGCCGGCCGGTGACGATGGAGAGGTTGTTGGGATTGGTGAAACTCGGCACCACGCAATCGGCGAGCAGATTGGTGCCCTCGCGCAGGATGCGCGCGAACCACGGCGCCACGCCCGCCTCGACCGCGCGCTCGATATAGCCGGGCTCGGAGCCGTCGACGCAGACGACCACTGTGGGCTGCCGCGGCAGGCGATAGGACCGGCCGTTGACCTCAATGGTCGCGGTGCCGCCGGGAGTCAGGGAGTCAGGTGCCATCGGTCTGTCTCCTACTCTGCCGCCAATGCCGGGCCGCCGTTGCTCACGCGCATCTCGTCGAGCACCTCGCGCACCGCGGCCAGCGCGCCGTTCATGTGCTCCGAATTCAGGCGACCAATGCAGCCCATGCGAAACGAATCCGCCACCGTGAGCTTGCCGGGATAGATCACATAGCCGCGATCCTTCAGCCCGTCGTAGAAGCGCTGGAAGACGAAGCGCGGATCGGTCGGCATGTGGAAGGTGATGATGATCGGCGCCTGCAGCGCGTCGGGCAGCAGGGTGCGGAAGCCCATGCCGCGCATGCCGTCGATCAGGATCTTGGCGTTTGACCGATAGCGCCCGCCGCGTCCGGCGACGCCGCCCTCGGCCGCGTGCTCCTCGATCGCCTTGCCCAGCGCCACGATGACATGGATCGGCGGCGTGAAACGGTATTGGCCAGTCTTGGCAAAACCCTCGGCCTGGTCGTGCAGGTCGAGCACCAGGGTGGTGGCGTTGCCCTTGCACTGCGCCAGCGCGTCCTTGCGGCAGACGACGAAGCCCAGGCCCGGCACGCCCTCCAGGCACTTGTTCGACGAGGCGGCCAGCGCGTCGTATGGCACCTTGTGCGCGTCGATCTCGATCGCGCCGAACGCGCTCATCGAATCGACCAGCAGCCGGCGACCCTGCCGCGCCACCAGCGCGGCGATCTCGCCGATGGGGTTGAGGATGCCCGACGTCGTCTCGCAATGAACGGCGAAGACGTGGGTGATCGCCTTGTCGCCGGCCAGCAGTTTCTCGATCGCGGCGAGATCGGGCGGCGTGTCCTCCGGCGTCTCGTGGGTGACGACGACGCGGCCGGCGATCTCGGCGATCTTCTTCGCACGCTGGCCGTAGGCACCGTTGATCAGCACCAAGAGCTTGCCGGTCCTGGGCACGAAGGTCGTGATCATCGCCTCGACGGCGAAAGTGCCGCTGCCCTGCACCGGCACGGTGACATGCGTGCCCTCGGCGCCGGCGAGATGGACGATACTGTCGAGCACCATCTTGTTGATGCGGATGAATTCGGCGTCGCGCGAGCCCCAGTCGTGCACCATCGCCTGCTTCACCGCCGCCGAGGTGGTGAGCGGGCCGGGGGTAAGCAGCAGGGGATCGCCGGTTTCGGAAGCGCCGCGCGGAGCCATGGACATCCTCTCGATTGGGTCGAGGGCAGAATGGCGGCGTGACATCTATCGGTCCACTATATATTTTATATCTGTCATATAGATAGTAACGATAAATGAACTTCACCCAGCTCCGCGCCTTCCATCTGGTGGCCGACGCCGGCGGCTATTCCCCCGCCGCCCGGGCCCAGCGCATCAGCCAGCCCACCCTGTCGGCGCAGGTGCGCGGGCTGGAGAGCGAGTCGGGCGTGGCGCTGTTCCGTCGCGTTGGCCGGCGCGTCGAGTTGACCGAGGCCGGCCGCCGGCTGCACGACGTCACCCGCCGGCTCTTCGCCGTCTACGACGAAGCGGCCGCGACCATCGCCGGCGGCGCGGCGCTTGCCGGCGGACACCTGCGCGTCGGCGCCGACTCGGCCTACCACGTGATGCCGGCGCTGGCGGCGATCCGCCGCGCGCGGCCGGGCTTCACCTTCGCGCTGCGCATCGGCAACTCCGACGAGGTGTTGCGCCAGGTGATCAACCACGAGACCGATGTCGGCGTGATGGCGCGACCGACATCGGACCCGCGTCTCGTCTGCCACCGCATCCGCCAGGACCGGCTGATCCTGTTCGTGCCGCGCCGCCACGCCTGGGCCAAGCTACGGCGCGTCGAGCTCTCGCGCCTCGCGGCGCAGGACCTCGTGCTGCGCGAGCGCGGCTCGATCACGCGCGAGGTCTTCGAGCAGCGCCTCGCCGAGGCCGATGTGCGGCCGGGCGTGCTGGTCGAGGTCGAGAGCCGCGAGGGCGTGCGCGAGGCGGTGGCCGCGGGCTTCGGCATCGGCGTGGTGTTCGAAAGCGAGTTCGGTGCCGATTCCCGCTTCCGCGCGCTGGACATCGCCGGCGCCGACATGGCGGTCGGCGAGTTCGCAGTCTGCCTCGCCGAGCGGCGGCGCCTCGATCCGGTGCGGCAGTTCTTCGAGGTCGCCGAGGCCACACCGTCGTCCTGAGCGCAGCGAAGGACCTCGCGGCGGTGCGAACGGACACAACGCGGGTGGCTGACCGCGATACCGCCAGATCCTTCGCTGCGCTCAGGATGGCGGAGGGACGCTACATCCGTGTGCGCTTGTTGTCGGGGTCGTAGGGCGCCTTCAGTGAGACCGTGCAGGCGCAGCGGTCGCCGGCGATGTCGACTTCCCACGTGCCCGACGACAGGAACGCCGCGTCGACCGGCTGACCGTTGTTGTGGGCGTAGCCCAGCAGCGCGGTGCGGCCCAGGGTGTGACCATAGGCGGCCGACGTCGTCTCGCCGGCCGGCTTGCCGTCACGCAACAGCAACTCGCCGCTTTGCGCGATCGGTCCGCCATCGGCCAGGGTGATCGACACGCAGCGGCGGCTGAGCGGCTTGCCACGCAGGCCGCGCAACGCCTCCTGGCCGATGAACGGCGTGGCTTTGTCAAGCTTCACCGCGAAGCCCAACCCCGCTTCGTAGGGCGTGTGCTCGGGTGTCAGCTCGCGGCCCCAGGCGCGATAGCCTTTCTCCAGCCGCAGCGACTCGATCGTGTAGTAGCCGGCGTCGATCAGGCCCAGCGCCTCGCCCGCCTCGCGCAAGGTGTCGTAGACCGAGGCGGCCATCTCGACCGGCGTGTAGAGCTCCCAGCCCAGCTCGCCGACATAGGTGCGGCGCACCGCCAGCACCGTCGCCAGACCGACATCGATGTCGCGACAGGTACCGAACGGGAAGCCGGCATCACTGAGATCGGCGCGGCTGACACGCGTCAGCAGATCGCGCGCCTTCGGGCCCATCACGGAGATCACGGCCCAGGCGCCGGTGACGTCGGTGAGAACCGCGTGCGCGTTCTCGGGCATGTGCTTGACCAGCCAGTCGGCGTCGCGCGTGGTCTGCGACGAACCGGTGACCAGCATGAAGCGATCGCGCGCCAGGCGCTGCACCGTGAGATCGGACTCGAAGCCGCCGCGCACATTGAGCACACCTGTATAGACCGACGTGCCCACCGGCACGGCCATGTCGTTGGCACACAAATGCTGCAGCGCCGCCTCGGCGTCGCGGCCCTGCAACAGCAGCTTGGAGAACGAGCTCTGGTCGAAGATCGCCACGCCCTCGCGGCAGGCGCGATGCTCGCGCGCATTGGCGGCGAACCAGTTCTGTCGCTGCCAACTATATTCAAGCGCGGTCGACTGGCCCTGCGTCGCGAACCAGTTGGGCCGCTCCCAGCCCATCTTCGAGCCGAACGAGGCACCCCTCGCCTTCAACCGGTCGTAGAGCGGCGAACGGCGCAGCGGGCGCGCCGTCTCCAGCTCGCGGTTGGGCCACGGCATCTTGTAGTGCAGGCCCAGCACCTCTGCGACGCGCGCCTTGAGCCACTGCTCGTTGGCGTTGAAGCGCGCGAAGCGGCGAATGTCGACCGGCCACAGATCGAGAGTCGGATCGCCGTTGACAATCCACTCCGCCAGCGCCTTGCCGGCGCCGCCGGCGCTGGCGATGCCCATGGAGTTGAAGCCGGCGGCGACGAAGAAGTTCTTCAGCTCCGGCGCTTCGCCCAGGATGTAGTTGTTGTCGGCGGTGAAGCTCTCCGGCCCGTTGATGAAGCGCTTGGTGCCGGTCTTCTCCAGCTGGGGCACGCGGATCAGCGCGTTCTCCATCAGGATCTGGAACTGGTCCCAGTCGTCGGGCAGCAGCTGGAATTCGAACGGCTCGGGAATGTTGAAGGCCTGTGCCCATGGCTTGGCCTCGGGCTCGAAGCCGCCCATCAGCAGGCCGCCAACCTCCTCCTTGAAGTAGATGTAACCGTCGGGATCGCGCAGGCAGGGCAGGTTCGGCTGCACGCCCTCCATGCGCTCCGTGACGATGTACATGTGCTCGCAGGAGAACAGCGGCACGGTGACGCCGACCATGCGGCCAATCTCGCGCGCCCATTGTCCGCCGCAGTTCACGACGACCTCGGCGGCGATGTCGCCCTTGGCGGTCGACACGCCCGTCGCACGGCCGTCCTTCACGTGGATCGACGTCACCTTCGTTTGCTCGAAGATGCGCGTGCCGCCGCGTCGCGCGCCGCGCGCCAGCGCCTGGGTGATGTCGGCGGGGTTGGCCTTGCCATCGCCCGGCAGCCAGGCGGCGCCGACCAGATCGTCGGTCCGAATGATCGGGTAGAGCTTGCCGGCTTCGTCAGGCGTCAGCAGATCGCAGGTCACGTTCTGCGCCTTGGCCATCGCCGCGACGCGCTTGAGCAACGTCATGCGCTCGGGCGTGCGCGCCACGGTGAGGCTGCCGCATTGCTTCCAGCCCGTCGCCAGCCCGGTCTCTTCCTCCAGCCGCGCGTAGAGATCCGTCGAGTAGCGGATCAAACGGGTCATGCTGGGATGCGTGCGCAGCTGGCCGACGAGGCCCGCGGCGTGCCAGGTCGTGCCGCTCGACAGCCGGCCCTTCTCGATCAGCACGACGTCTTTCCAGCCGAGCTGCGTCAGGTGATAGGCCACCGAGCAGCCGACGATACCACCGCCGATGATGACGACGCGCGCCTGCGTGGGGAATGCGGGGGGAGTGTCAGTCATGCCTTTTGATTTCCAGTTCGACTCCCTCTCCCCGCCTGCGGGGAGAGGTAGAAAGAGTCACAGCCGCCCATTGAGCGCCGCGTCGTACATCTTGCGCATCTCGGGGACGCCGGCTTTCACCGGATTGCCACCAGCGGTGGGATCGACGGCCGCCATCTCGGCAAAGCGGTCGAGCATGTCCTCTTTCACACCGAGATCGGCGAAGGTCTGGGGGATCTGCAGCCGCTGGCGCAGTTGCAGTACCCAGTCGAGGAAACCGTCGAAATCGGCGCGCGCCAGGCCGAGATAGCGCGCCAGCCGCGCGATGCGCTCGGCGATGGCGTCGCGGTTGAACTTCAGCACATAGGGCATGGCCACGGCGTTGGTCAGCCCGTGATGCGTGTCGAGCACGGCGCCGACGGGATGCGACAGCGAGTGGATGGCGCCAAGGCCCTTCTGGAACGCGGTCGAGCCCATTTGCGACGCCGCCAGCATGTGCGCGCGCGCCTCGATGTCCTTGCCATCGGCGACGGCGCGCTCGAGATACTCCTTCACCAGCCGCATGCCCTCAACGGCGATGCCATCGGCATAGGGGTGATAGCCCGGCGCGCAGTACGCTTCGAGGCAATGCGCGAAGGCGTCCATGCCGGTCGCCGCCGTCAGGTGCGGCGGCAGGCCGACCGTGAGCTCGGGATCGGCGATGACGATCCGGGGCATCATCTTGGGATGGAAGATCACCTTCTTGGTGTGCGTGGTCTCGTCGGTGATGACGCCGGCGCGGCCGGTCTCCGAGCCGGTGCCCGCGGTGGTCGGCACGGCGATCACCGGCGCGATCCCGTCGGGATCGGCGCGCGTCCACCAGTCGCCGATGTCCTCGAAATCCCACATCGGCCGCTTCTGGCCGGCCATGAAGGCGATCACCTTGCCGGTATCTAGCCCGCTGCCGCCACCCCAGGCGATCACGCCGTCATGCTTGCCTGATCGCAGGGCGGCGACGCCGTCCTCGACATTCTGCGCCACCGGGTTGGACTTCAGCTTGGAGAAGATCACCGCCGGCACGCCGGCCTTCTCCAGCGACACGAAGGCATCGGCGATCATCGGCAGGCCGGCCAGGCCGGGATCGGTCACCAGCAGCGGCTTGAAGATGCCCACGGCCTTGCAGTGATCGGCCAGTTCCTTGATGCGCCCCGCGCCGAACTTCACGGTCGTAGGGTAGCTCCAGTTGCCGACGGGCGACTCTGTCATAGGGCCTCGAATGCAATGGTGATCCGCCGCGACCTTAGCCGGTCGCGTGCCTGAGATGGAACGATTTCGGCCGCGTCAGATAGTCAAAGCCCAGCCGCGACAAGGTACAGCCGCGGCCGGTGTCCTTGACGCCGGTCCAGGCCAATTCAGGATCGAGGTAGTCGCAGCGGTTCATGAACCACGTACCGGTCTCGACCTGATCGCCGATGCGGATGGCGGCGGCCTCGTCGCGCGTCCAGATCGCGGCAGTGAGCCCGTACGGGCTATCGTTCATCAGCCGGACCGCTTCCTCGTCGGAGCCGACCTTCATGATGCCAACCACCGGGCCGAAGCTCTCCTCGGTCATCACCCGCATCGAATGGTCGACATCGACCAGCACATGCGGCGCCATGTACGGTGTGCCCTCGCGATCAGCGGCGAAGCCCTTGGCATCGACCAGCGAGCGCGCGCCCTTGCCCACCGCCTCGGCGATCTGGCCGCGCACGAAGCTCGCCGCCGACGCGCGTACCATCGGTCCGAGCGTGGTCTCGGGATCGAGCGGATCGCCCAGCCTGTACTGCTTGGTCAACGCGACGAAGGCATCGACGAAGCGCGGGTAGAGCCGCTCGTGGACATAGATGCGCTCGATGCCGCAGCAGCTTTGGCCGGAGTTGAAGAACGCGCCGTCGACCAGGTTCTCGACCGCGTGATCGAAATCGCAGTCAGGCCGGACATAGGCCGGATCCTTGCCACCCAGCTCCAGGCCCAGGCCGATGAAACGCCCAGCCGCCGCGCGCGTCACCGAATGGCCGCCCTCGACCGAACCGGTGAAGCACACGAAGTCGATATCCGGCGAGCCGATCAGCTTCTCGGTGTCGGCGTGCGAGAGGTGCATCACCTGCAATAGCCCGTCGGGCAACCTGGCCGCCTTGAAGCCCTCGGCGAAGCGCTCCGCCACCAGCGGCGTCTGGCTGGAGTGCTTGAGCAGCACCGCGTTGCCGGCGAGCAGCGCCGGCACCACCGCGTTGACCGCGGTGAGGTACGGGTAGTTCCAGGGCGCGATGACGAAGACCAGACCCAGCGGATCCTTGCGGATGAAACGGGTGAAGCCCGCCTTCTGTGACGTGGCGATGTCGGCCAGCGCCTCGGGTGCCAGCCCGGCCATCGTCGTGGCGCGCTCCGACAGGCCGTTGACCTCGCCCGGCGTGTAACGGATCGGCCGGCCCATCTGGCGCGTGAGTTCCTGCGCGATGCCGTCCGTGCGCGCCCGCATCGCCTCGACGAAGCGGCGCACCAGCGCGGCACGGTCGGCCACGGGCACGCCGCGCCACGCACGTTGCGCGACGCGCGCCGCCGACAGCGCAGCGGCGATCTCGGAAGCGCCCGACAATGGCCGCGTAGCGACGATGGAACCGTCGATCGGCGAACGAACATCAAACGTTGTCATGTCTTCGGTCTTTCAAGCGTTTTGGCAGCGCCGGCGCTCCCACATCAGATGATCTCGAAATAGCGATCGAGTTCCCAATCGCTGATGTGCTTGCGGAACTCGCGCTCCTCCCATTCGCGGGTGGCGGCGTAGTGATCGACGAAGGCGTCGCCGAACATCGCGCGCGCCGCCTTGGATTTGTGGAAGCGCTCCGCCGCTTCGGTCAGCGTGCGCGGCAATTGTGCCTTCGCGGGATGCGCCTTGGCGTAGGAGTTGCCGTCGACCGGCTCGCCTGGATCGAGCTTCTGCTCGATGCCCCACAAGCCCGACGCGATGGCGGCGGCCAGCGCCAGATACGGGTTGCCGTCGGCGGCGGCCACCCGGTACTCGACGCGTGTCGACTTCCTCGAGCCGGGGATCACGCGCAGCGCACAGGTGCGGTTCTCGACACCCCAGCTCGCGGCAGTCGGCGCCCAGAAGCCGGGGATCAGGCGGCGGAACGAGTTCACCGTCGGCGCCGCCATGGCGAGGAATTCGGGCATCAGCGCCCTCTGGCCGGCGACGAAGTGGCGCATGGTCTCGCTCATGCGATGCGGGGCCTTCTCGTCGTGGAAGGCCGAGACGTCCTTGCCCTTGTGCCACAGCGACATGTGCATGTGACCGCCGCAGCCCGGCCAGTCCTTCGACCATTTGGCCATGAAGGTCGCCATCCAGTCGCGCCGTTGCGCCAGCACCTTGGTGAAGGTCTTGAACAGAGCGGCGCGGTCGGCCGCCTCCAGTCCGCCGGTGACGCGCAGCGCCGCCTCGAGCACGCCGGCGCCGGTCTCGGTGTGCAGGCCCTCGATCGGAAAATCCATCGTCTCGCCGAGCTTCAGCATGTCGGCGTACCACTCCGCGTGCACGGAGTTGCGCAGCATCGAATAGCCGAAGAAGCCGGGCGAGATCGGCTTGAGGTTCTTGAAGCCCTTCTCGCGCACCGTAAACGCCGTCTCGGCGAAGACGAAGAACTCGTACTCGAATCCGGCCCAGACATCGAAGCCCATCCCGCGGGCGCGATCGAGTACACGTCGCAGGATGCCGCGCGGGCAGAGCGCCTCGGCCTTGCCGATGAACTCGCAGAGGAAGAACAGATTGCCCGGCTCGGTGGCGATCTCGCGGCAGCTCTCGGGGATGATGCGTACCAGCGCGTCGGGATAGGCGGTGTGCCAGCCGGTATAGGTGACATTGTCGTAGAGCTGGTCGTTGCTGTCCCAGCCCAGCACCACGTCGCAGAAGCCGAAGCCACCGTCGAGGGCGCCGAGGAACTTGTCGACATGCAGGTACTTGCCACGCAGCACGCCATCCATGTCGTGCACGCCGACCTTCACATGCGTGAGCTTGCGCTCTTTCACGATCTTGCGGACATCGGCCGCTGTCTTCACCGCACGCGGATCCATGCGATCAGTCTCCCCGTTTGACGATCTCGTTCTCGCGATTGACCCATAGTGGCGAGCGCGCGAGGTCAATGAAAGTCTTCTCGTCGGCGACGAGGATTTTTCCCGCCTCCCGCGCCGCCGGATCGCGCATCGAGCGGTCGAAGGCGGCCTCGTCGTCCCACCACAATTCGGCGATGCCGTCATAAGGCTCCGGCGCGCCACGCACGCCGCGCAGCCCGGCGTCGAAGGGCGTCTCGGTGGCGTGCGTCTGGACGTAGCGACTGATGCCCAACGCCCTGGCGTGGCTGTGCACCAGCGGGCCATGGCTGTTGAGCCAGTAATCCTGGAACTGCGCGCGCGTCAGATGCGGAAGGCGGCGCAGGCAGAACGTCAGCTTCACGGCAGGCATCGCGCGTCCATCCCTTCATCTCAGGGCGATCGCATGTGGCGTTTTCCTCCCTCTCTCCCCGCTTGCGGGGAGAGGGAGCCAGATGCGATAGCCGTCCCCTCGCCTGGCCCATTCCTTAGCACGGTTGCGCCGAACTACGCCGCCTGCTCAAAGGTCCGCCATGGCTGACTTGCCCATCGTCGACGCCCTGCCGGCGCTGAAGGACGCCCTAGCGCGCGGTAGCGCCGCCGTGCTGCTGGCGCCGCCCGGCGCCGGCAAGACCACCGCCGTGCCGTTGGCGCTGCTCGGCGAGGACTGGCTGGCCGGGCGCAAGATCGTGATGCAGGAGCCGCGCCGCGTCGCCGCGCGGGCCGCGGCGCGGCGCATGGCGCAGACGTTGGGCGAGGAGGTCGGCGGCACGGTGGGCTATCGCGTACGGCTCGACTCCCGGGTCGGTCCGAGCACGCGCCTCGAGGTGGTCACCGACGGCCTCTTCCTGCGCCGCCTGCAGGCCGATCCGTCGCTCGACGGCGTCGGCTTGGTAATCTTCGACGAGCTGCACGAACGCGGGCTGGAGACCGACCTGTCGCTGGCCCTGGTGCGCGAGGCGCAGATGGCGCTGCGCGAGGATCTGCGCATCCTCGCCATGTCGGCGACACTCGACGGCGCGGCCGTGGCGAAACTCCTGGGCGACGCGCCGGTGATCGAAAGCGCCGGCCGCATGTTCCCGGTGCGCACGCGCTATCTCGACCGGGACCCCGAGGGACGACTGGAGGACATCGTCGCCGCGACCACGCGCCGCGCCATCGCCGAGGAGAGCGGCAGCGCGCTGGTCTTTCTGCCCGGAGTCGGCGAGATCCGCCGCGTCGAGGAACGCCTGCGCGACGCGCTGCCACCGGACACCGACCTCGTGCCGCTCTACGGCGACCTGGCGGCCGCCGAGCAGGACCGCGCGATCCGCCCCTCACCGTCGGGCCGGCGCAAGATCGTGCTCGCCACCGCCATCGCCGAGACCAGCCTGACTATCGATGGCGTACGGATCGTCGTCGATGGTGGCTACATGCGCGTGCCACGATTCTCGCCGCGGTCAGGCATGGAACGACTAGAGACCGTGCGAGTCACGCAAGCCTCGGCCGACCAGCGCCGCGGCCGCGCCGGCCGTCTCGAGCCGGGCGTCTGCTATCGCCTGTGGAGCGAGGCGACGCAGCGCGGACTGAAGGCCTTCGGTACGCCGGAGATCCTCGAGGCCGATCTGGCGCCACTGGCGCTGGAACTCGCCGCCTGGGGCGCGCGCGATCCGCTGGCGTTACCTTGGCTGACGCCACCGCCCACGGCTGCGCTCGAGCAGGCACGCGCCCTGCTGCGCGATCTCGGCGCGATCGACGATGATGGCGGCATCACCGCGCATGGCCGCGAGATGGCCGGGCTCGGCGCGCATCCCCGCATCGCCCACATGCTGCTGCGCGGCCGCGGCGCGCTTGCCTGCCTGCTGGCGGCGCTGATGGGCGAACGCGACCTGCTGCGCTTCACGCCGGGCCAGCGCGACCCCGACCTGCGCCACCGTGTCGACGTCGTACTCAACGCCGAGCGGCCGGTGCGCGGCGCCTCGATCGATCGCGGTACCCTGGCCGCCGTGCGCCAGTCTGCGCGCGAGTTCCGCCGTCGCCTGAACGTGCGCGACGAGGAGATCGACAGTCGCGATACCGGCCGACTGGTGGCCCTGGCCTATCCAGACCGCATCGCGCGTCGACGTGCCAACGGCGATGGCCGCTATGCGCTGAGCGGCGGGCGCGGCGCGCAACTGCCGTCTGGCGATCCGCTGGGTACCGAGGAATGGCTGGCGATCGCCGATCTCGACGGCGCCCAGCAGGATGGCCGCGTCTTCCTCGCCGCGCCGCTGACGATGGGCGATGTCGAGGATCTCTTCGCCGACCGCCTCGCGCGCCGCGAGGTGCTACGCTGGGATGCGCGCGAACAGGCGGTCGCGGCACGCGCGCAGCTCCGGCTGGGCGCGCTGGTGCTCGAAGACCGGCCGCTCGCCAATCCCGACCCTGAAGCCCTTCGCCTGGCAATGATCGAGGGCGTAGGCGCCATGGGTCTCGACAGCCTGCCGTGGAGCGACAACCTGGTATCCCTACGCCAGCGCGTCGCCTTCCTGCGCCATCACCTCGGTGAGGACTGGCCGGACCTCTCCGACGCGCGCCTGATGGCGGATCTCCCGGACTGGCTCGGCCCCTATCTCGCGGGCGCTACGCGGCGTACGCATCTGGCGCAGGTCGATCTTGCCTCGGCGCTTGGCGGCCTGTTGCCGTCGAGCGCGCGCCGCGATCTCGACCGGCTGGCGCCGACGCATATCGACGTGCCCAGCGGCTCGCATCTGCCGATCGACTACACAAATCCCGCCGAGCCCGTGCTCGCGGTACGCCTGCAGGAGATGTTCGGCCTGGCCCAGACGCCGCGCATCGCCGGCGGCAAGGTGGCGCTGCTGATCCACCTGCTGTCGCCGGCACGTCGCCCGGTGCAGGTGACGCGCGACCTCGCCAGCTTCTGGACCAACGGCTACCGGGAGGTAAAGGCGGAGCTGAAGGGCCGCTACCCCAAGCACTACTGGCCCGACGATCCCCTGATCGCCGAGCCAACCGCGCGGGTCAGACCGCGGCCGCGATGAATTCCCGCTTGCGTGGACAGGGCGGGCCCCGTCGCGCGTAGCGCGATGGGAGAAAGGTTATGCCCTCGTTGAACGCCGCGTAGCGCCCGCTATGATCCGCCCGCCGCCGATCCAGGAGACAGACCCATGGCCTCGCCCGACATGCCGTTCCGCACGGCCACGGACCTCGCCCGCGCGATCCGCAAGAAGAAGATCGGCTGCGTCGAGCTTCTCGAGCTCTATCTCAAGCGCATCGAGACCTACAACCCCAAGCTCAACGCGGTGATCGCGCTCGATACCGGAAACGCGCGCAAGGCGGCCAAGGCGGCCGACAAGAAGGTGGCGCGCGGCGAGGACCTGCCGCCGCTGCACGGCGTGCCGATGACTATCAAGGAGAGCTACGACGTCACCGGCCTGCCGACGACATGGGGCGATCCGGCGCTGCGCGCCAACGTGGCGAGCGCCGACGCGCTGTCGGTGACGCGGCTGCGCGCGGCGGGCGTGACTCTGTTCGGCAAGACCAACGTGCCACTGATGCTGGCGGACTGGCAGAGCTACAACGCGATCTACGGCACGACAGGCAATCCGTGGGATCTCGCGCGCTCGCCCGGCGGTTCCTCGGGCGGCTCGGCGGCGGCGCTAGCGGCCGGGCTGACCGGCATCGAGGCCGGCAGCGACATCGGCGCCTCGATCCGCAATCCCGCGCACTACTGCGGCGTCTACGGCCACAAGCCGACCTGGGGCATCGTCAGCCCGCGCGGCCACGCTCTACCCGGTCGCGTGGCGCAAAGCGATATCTCGGTGATCGGTCCGCTGGCGCGCGGCGCCGAGGATCTCGATACCGCATTCCAGGCGATGGCCGGGCCCGACGACGTCGACGGCGCGGGCTGGCAGCTGAAGCTGCCCAAGCCGGCGAAGACGAAGCTCAAGGAGTTCAAGGTCGCGGTCATGCTCGACGACCCGAATTCGGCCGTCGATCAGGAAGTACAGAGCCTGCTCTCGCGACTGGCGGAGTTCCTCGGCAAGTCGAAAGCCAAGGTCAGCATGACGGCGCGGCCCGAGCTCGACACCACCGAGCTGCATCGCGTCTACGTGGCGTTGCTGCGCAGCGCGACCTCGGGTCGCCAAAGCGACAGCGACTACGCGCGCAACCAGGAGACGGCGCGCGGGCTGGCGCGTGACGATCACAGCTACTTCGCCGAGATGACGCGCTCCAATGTGCTGGGCCATCGCGACTGGCTGGCGATCAACGAGCGGCGCCACCAGTTACGTCTGCGCTGGGCCGAATTCTTCAAGGAGTACGACTTGCTGCTGTGCCCGGCGGCCGCTTCGGCCGCCTTCCCGCACGACCAGGTGGGCGAGCGGCACGAGCGCACGATCGAGGTCGACGGTCGGCGCGTGCCGACCACGGACCAGCTCTTCTGGGCCGGCATCGCCAGCGTCTGCTACCTGCCGGGCACCGTGGCGCCGATCGGCTTCACGCCGCGCGGCCTGCCGGTCGGCGTGCAGATCGTCGGCCCGCAATATGGTGATCGCACCACCATCGCCTTCGCCAAGCTGCTGGAGCGCGAGTACCAGGCGTTCGTGCCGCCGCCGGGCTACGCTTGATCACCCGTAGCTTGAGCGGGCCTGGATGCCCCAGCGCCCGTCGAGCTTGGTGACGATGTACATCGAATGGTGCGTGCCGATCTTCGAGCCGTCGGCGCGCCAGCGCGTGAACCACACGTCGATATGCACCTTGTCGGGCCCGGCGAGCAGCACACAGTGGCCGTCCCAGGTGCTGCGCGCCCAGCCGTGCTGCGCCGTGCGCGCGTCGAAGGCGGTGAAGGAGAGATCGGCTGGCGTCGGGTAGTGCGTCACCATGCCGGAGCCGAACAGCACATGCGGGAAGTGGAACGTCGCGCGTACGCCATCGAGATCGCGCCGGTTGAGGGCGTCGATGTAGCCGTTGATGGCCGCGACGATCTCGGGCGAGGCCTGGCTCGCGGTCGGTGGCGTGCTCACGTCTTCAAGCCCTTCTTCGCCAGCGTAGCGCGCAGCAGATCGACCCGGTCCTGGCCCCAGAACAATTCACCGTCGAGCACAAAGGTCGGCACGGCAAAGACTCCCGCCGACTCGGCCGCCGCGTCCAGCGCCGCCAGCCGGGCGCGCCCCTCTCCGTCACGCAAGGCGACGTAACCCGCGGGATCGAGGCCGATCTCGCCAAGCAGCGCCTCGATCTCGGCGCTGCTCTCGATGTCGATGCGCCGCTCGAAGAAACGCGAATAGATCGCGTCAAGAAAGGCGCGCGCCTTGCCGCAATCCGTCGCGTACAGGAAGGCGATGTGCGCCAGCACCCCGTCGAAGACCTTCTTGGGGCCAAGGATGGTAAGGCCCAGCGGCGTCGCGAAGCGGCGCACGTCCATATAGAGGTACTTGATGCGTCGCAGGCCGCGCGCCGCGGCGGCTGGATCCAGCATCGCCGCGCCTGCTACGCCCTTTATGTCGAGCGAGTACGGACGCGGCTCGATCCTCACGTCGAAGTCCCGCTCCAGCGCGTCGATCACCTTCACCGCGAGATAGGAGTACGGGCTACGGCAGTCGAGCCATAGCGGTATCAACGTGGGCACTTCACTTCACCGTCTTGGCGCGCAGGCGGCGCATGCCGCCGAGCCAGCGATCCATGTCCGCGGTCTTGCGCTGCATGTACTCGTGGACAACGGGGTGCGAGAGGATCAGGAAGCGCTCGGCGTCCATCGCCTTGATCACCGCATCGGCGACGTCGGCGGGCCTCATGATGCCGTCGATGCCGGCGGCGCTGGTCTCGGTACCGCGGAACATGTTGGTGTCGACCGCCTGCGGGCAGAGGCAGGAGACGAGAATGCCCTTGTCACCGTACTGGATCGAGAGGTGCTCGGCGAAGGCCACGGCGGCGTGCTTGGTGACGCCGTAGGGCGCCGAGCCCATCGAGGCCAGCAGGCCGGCGGCCGAGGCGGTGTTGAGCAGGTAGCCCGACTTGCGCGCCAGCATGCCCGGCACCAGGGCGCGCGCGGCGTAGACGTGGCTCATCACGTGGATCGCCCAGCTGTCTGCCCAGTCCTTGTCCGAGGCCGCTTCGTGGCCAGCGCGCGCGATGCCGGCGTTGGAGAAGAACACATCGACCGGCCCATAGGCGCGCTCGGCCTCGTTCACCAGTCTCTTGATATCGCCCTCGACCGCGACGTCACAGGCAACGGCGAGGCCACCGATCTCCTTTGCCACACGCTGCAGGTTGTCGCCGGGCCGATCCGCGACGACGACGCCCTTCGCGCCCTCGGCCGCGTAGCGGCGCGCGATCGCCTCGCCGATACCACCCGCCGCGCCGGTGACGACGCAGACCTTGCCGTTGACCTTCATGACATTCCCTCCATCAGGCGCCGTATGCGCCTTCGATCAGCTCGAGATACTGCGCCTTGGTCGGTTGGCGCGGGGTCGTCATGTGGCAGTGATCGATCAGCGCGCCGTCGGCGATCGCCTCGAAGCGATCCTCGGTCACGCCCATCGCCTTCAGCCCCTTGGGAATGCCGATGCGCTCGTTCATGCCCGATATGGCGTCGGCCAGCGCCTCGGCGCTGGGCTTGGTGCCCATGATCGCCGCCATCTTCTCGATCTTGCCGCTGCTCAGCGCCGGCCCGTTGAAGCGCACCACGCCCGGCATATAGAGGGCGTTGAGCGTGCCGTGGTGCAGGCGCAGGCCCTTGAGCCCGCCGGTCGGATGCGACAGCGAGTGCACCGCGCCCAGCCCCTTCTGGAAGCACATCGCGCCCTGCATCGAGGCCATCATCATGTTCCAGCGCGCCTCGCGGTCCTGGCCGTCCTTCACGGCTCGCTCCAGGTGGCGCCACGCCTTCTCCAGCCCGTCGAGCGCGATCGCCTCGGCCGGCGGGTTGATCGCCGCCGACATGAACGTCTCGGCGCAGTGCGCGATGGCGTCCATGCCGGTGCCGGCGGTGAGATGGCTGGGCAGGCCGAGCGTCAGCTCGGGGTCGCACAGCGCCAGCTTCGGGATAAGGTTCGGGCTGCCGATCGCCAGCTTGCGGCCATTGTCCATGATGATGACGCCGCCGCGGCTGACTTCGCTGCCGGTCCCCGATGTCGTCGGGATCGCCACGATCGGCGCGACGGCCGGCGTGATCTTCGGTGCACCGCCTTCGACCGTCGCATAGGGCAGCAGCGAGGGGCCGGGATGCGTCGCCATCAGACCGACGGCCTTGGCGAGGTCCATCGACGAGCCGCCGCCGACGGCGATGATGCCGTCGCATTTCTGCTCCCTGTAGACCGCCAGCGCCTCGCGCATCGCCGCCTCGGTGGGGTTCTCCGGCGTCTGGTCATACATCGAAATCGGCATGTTGCCGGGCAGGTTGGCCTTCACCCTGTCCCAGATGCCGGCGGCGACAATGCCTTTGTCCGTGACGATCAGCGGCCGGCGCATACCGAGCAATTGTAGCTCGGCCTCCAGAAGCTTGATGGCGCCGAAGTCGAACTGGATACGGGTGAGGTACGTGATCAGGGCCATGCGATCCTCCTGTATTGCGGAACCATAGCGATCCCGATACGCGAGGCGAAGCGCGTACGTGTAGTATCATCGCCACCGTCCGGCTGGCGGAACGAGGTGGTGATGGCCGACAACAAGGTTCTCGTCGTCGTCTTCGACGGGCTGCGGCCGGACATGGTGACAGCCGAGTTGATGCCGAACCTGCGCCGCTTCGCCGATCAGCACAGCGTTTTCCCCCGCAGCCGCGCGGTGTTTCCCACCGAAACCCGCGTCAACGCCGCTGCGCTGGTCACCGGCCAGCGACCCGACATGCATGGCCTCGTGGCCAACGCCTTCCACGCCGCCGAGGTCTTCGCCGACCACGCTATCAACACATCGAAGATGGAGCATCTCGTCGCCGCCGACCGCGCCTGGAACGGTGCCCTGCTGACGGCACCCAGCCTCGGCGAGCGGCTGCATGCGCAGGGCAAGACGTTGGCGACGGTGTCGACCGCGTCGACCGGATCGAGCTGGCTGCTGAACCACCGGGCTGAGCAACTTGGCTTGCTGCGCTGGTCCTCGCACGGTTCCGCCTACTCCGCACCCAGTCTCGACAGCTGGCGGGAGCTCGCGGACCGTTTCGGCGAGCCGCCGCCGGCCGCGATTCCGCTGAGCGCGCGCGTCGAGCACGCCAAGCGCGTTTATCTCGAGCATGTCTGGCCGGTGATCGACCCCGACGTGGCGATCCTGTGGTTCGCCGAGCCGGACACAACCTACCACTATCGCGGCATCGGCTCGCCCGAGACCCTGGTGGCGCTGAAAACGGTGGACGCGGCGTTCGGCGAGATCGTCGCGGCGTGGAAGGCAGCGCCGGACCACGATCGCCGCTCGATCATCACGCTGTCCGACCATGGCCACGTCACGACGCACGAGCGCATCGGTGTCGTCGACCGATTCACCGCCGTGGGCTTTCGGGCCGATGCGCGCGCCGTGGGCGACAGCGACCTCGCCGTGGTTTCGGGCTCGCCCTCGCTGATCACCCTGCGTCGCCGGGACGCCGGGCTGGCGCGCGACCTCGTCGCCTTCCTGCGCGAGCAACCCTGGTGCGGGCTGATCTTCGCCTCGGGCGGCGATGGTACGCACGGACCGATCGACGGCACGCTCGACCGCGCGCTGCTCGGTGTCACGCACCCGCGCTCGGCCGATCTGGTGTTCACGCTGGCTACCGACGACGAGCCAGGCTCCGGCGGTTGGCCTGGCCGCACGCATCACGACCACGACATCCCTGAAGGCGGCAGCATGCATGGCGGGTTGCACCCACGCGAGCTCAACAACTGGCTGGCCGCCGGCGGCGCGGCGTTCCGCGAGGGCTACACCTCGCCCTGCCCCGCCGGCATCACCGATGTCGCGCCGACCATCCTCGACCTGCTGGGCCTGCCACAAGGCGGTTGCCATGGCCGCGTGCTGGCCGAGGCGCTGCGCGACGGGCTGCCGCCACGGTACGACTCGCGCGCGATCGAAACGCGCGCAGGCGGCTATGCCCAGCGTCTGAGCCTGTCGCACGCCGGTTCGACAGCCTATATCGACGGCGGGACGGTCCTGCGCTGATGGCCGATATCATTCTGCGCCGCGCCGCGCCGTCCGACGCGCGCCTCGTCCTCGATCTGATTCAGGCGGCTTTCGCCGAGTACCGCGGCAAGCTGAAGCCCGAGTCGGGCGCCTACGGCGAGACGCCCGAGGGACTCGCGGCGCAGCTCGTCGGCCGCCAGGGCGCGCTGATCGCCGAGCGCGACGGCGAGGCGGTGGGCTGCGTGCTCTTTCGCGACGAAGGCGAGGATCTGTACTTCGGCCGGCTGTCGGTGCTGCCGGAGCATCGACGCGCCGGCGTGGCCGAGGCGCTGGTGGCGGCCGTCGAGGACGAGGCACGCGCCCGTGGCGCATCCGGCGTGCTGCTGGGCGTGCGCATCGCGCTCACCGGCAACCAGCGCCTGTTCGCCCGCCTGGGCTATGTCGAGATCTCGCGCGAAGCGCACCCTGGCTTCAGCGAGCCGACCTCGATCAACATGCGCAAAGCGTTGCAATAGTCGCCGTCAGACCGCCATGACGATACCGTCGTGGCCGGGATCGGCGCCGCCATCGAGCCCGTCGGGATGGACGCGGATCGCGTGCACGGCGGCGAAGCCGAAGGTGTAGGCGTTGCGGATCACCTCGTAGCCCATGCCTTCCAGCGCCTTCTGCGTGCCGCGCGGAATGCGGTTGGAGACGTCGATGGCGTCGCTGGTGGCGGAAAAGCGCGGCGCGCTCACCGCCTCGACCATGGTCATGCCGAAGTCGAGCGCGTTGAGCGAGACCTGCAGCACGCCCATGGCGATCTGCGTCGCCCCGGGCGCGCCGATGATCAGGTTCGGTCTTCCGTCCTTGAAGAAGATCGAGGGCACCACCGAGCTGAAGCGCGCCTTGCCCGGCGCGATCGAGCCGGCGCGGCCGGGCCTGGGGTCGAACACGCCCATGCAGCCGTTGTACATGAACCCCAGCCCGTCGGTGACGACGCCCGAGGGCATGCCCAGCGAATGGGTCATGGTCACGCAATTGCCGTCCTTGTCGATCACCGAGACCTGCGTGGTGTCCTTGCGCGGGCCGCCCGAGTTGAAGCGCGGCACCGAGGCCTTCACGCCCCGGCGGATCTCGTCGGCCATGGCCTTGGCGTATTCCTTGGCGTTCAGCCGGTCGATCGGCACGTCGACGAACTTGGGGTCGCCGACATAGAGATCCTTGTCGATGGTCGCGCGCTTCATCGCCTCGCTGACGACCCGCAGATACTCCGGCGAATTGTGCTCCATCGACGCGAGATCGAATTGCTCCAGGATGTTGAGCATCTCGATCAACATCACGCCGCCGCCAGGCGGGCGATTGGTCGAGACGTCGTAGCCGCGGTACTTGCCCCAGAGCGGCTCGGTGCGGCTGGTCGTCCAGCTCCGCAAATCCTCGCGCGTGATCAGCCCGCCGTGCTTGCGCATGTCGGCGACGATCGCCTCGGCGATCTCGCCGACATAGAAGGCGTCGGCGCCGCCTTTGGCGATGGCGCGCAAGGTGCGGCCGTAATCGCGGTTGCGCACGAAGTCACCCACCCGCTTGGGCGAGCCGTCGTCACGGCAATAGAGCGCGCGCGCCGCCGGCGTGTAGGTGATCCGCTCGTGGTTGGGCGCGCGGCCCATGGCGCCCTCGTCCGACCACCAGTAGTGCACGTGCGGACGCACGTTCCAGCCGGTCTCGGCCCAGTGGATCGCCGGTTCGACGACCTGCTCCCAGGGCAGCGCGCCGTGCTCGCGCTGGGCGTCGTGGTACAGGCGCAGGTTGGCGGGCGCGCAGATCGACTGGTAGCCGATATCGTTGACGCGGCCCTTGAGGATGAAGCCGTAGCCGTCGCGCGCCTCGCCCTCGATCAGGTGCTCCCACATGTCGGGCTTGGCAGCGAGAGGCGCCGGCGCGTGGGCGTCGATATAGCCGTGGAACTTCTTGCCCGGCATGTAGATGCCGCAGCTGCCGAAGCCGGCGATGCCGCACATCAGCGGATCGACCACGCCCTGCACCAGGGCGCAGGCGATGGCGGCGTCGACGGCGTTGCCGCCGGCGCGCAGGATCTCGGCGCCGGCCTCGGTCGGCTCGGGCTGCGCCGCCACGATCATCGCCTTCTTGCGCTGCTTCATCGGCTGTCCTCCGCTGCCGGCCCGCAGTGTCGGGAGCGGCCGCGCGGGCGTCAACGTTCCGAGCGGCTTGACAATCGCGGGGCGGACCGGCCAGTTCGGCGGCGCATGACCGGCCCGATCGAGGTGCGGCCGCTTTCCGGCGCCGCCGATTTCACCACCTTCATCCAGCTTCCGCGCAAGCTCTACCGCGGCCTGCCCGGCTGGGTGGCGCCGCTCGACCTCGACCGCCGCACGACTTTCGATCCGAAGAAGAATCCGTTCTTCCGGCACGCCGACAGCGAGCGCTTTCTGGCCTGGCGTGACGGCCGGCCGGTAGGCCGCATCCTGGCGCAGATCGACCGCCTGCACCTGGAACGCTACCAGGATGCCACCGGCCATTTCGGCTGCCTCGACGCCATCGACGACGCGGAGGTGGTCGAAGCCCTGCTGCGCGCCGCCGAGAGCTGGGCGGCAGCGCGCGGCATGAAGCGTATCACCGGCCCGTTCAATCCCTCGATCAACGCCGAGATGGGCATGCTGATCGAGGGCTTCACGCACCGCCCGATGTTCCTGGTGCCCTGGAACCCGCCCTACCTGCCCGGCCATGTCGACGCCGCCGGATACACCAAGGCGATCGACACGCTCGACTACGACTATCCGGTCGATGGCGAGCCCACCGGCTATGGCACCGCGCTCATCCGGCGCAGCGACCTCGCCAATCGCATCGTCACCCGCCCACTGCGCACCAACGACTTGCGCGCCGAGGTCAGGGTCGTGCTGGGTCTGTTCAACGACGCCTGGCAGCACAATTGGGGCTTCGTGCCCTTCACCGAGGCGGAGATGGACAACATGGCCTCCGAGATGCGGCCGGTCGTGCGCAAGCAGTCGGGCGTGGTCGTCGAGGTCGACGGAGAGCCCGCGGCCTTCATCATCGCGCTCCCCAACCTGTTGGAATGGATCGCCGATTTCGATGGGCGGCTACTGCCCTTCGGGTGGCTGAAGCTGGCGGTGAACCTGCTGCGCCTGCGGCTGCGGACGGCGCGCATCCCGTTGATGGGCGTCAAGACCACCTACCAGCAATCCGCCATCGGCGCCGGCCTAGCCATGCTGGCGATCGAGGAACTGCACCGCCGCAACAAGGGGCTTGGGCTCAAGACGGTAGAGCTTGGATGGATCCTCGAGACCAACAAACCTATGCGCCGAATCATCGAACGGATTGGGGGTGTGAAGGTCAAGACCTACCGGATATTCGAACGCGTGCTCGCCTAAAGGGCTCGAATCGGCGTGTGAACCGCGGTTTTCCCACCCCATGTCGGGGTAGACTTAGCGGGACGACCGGTCTAGGTAATGATCCGTTGTGAGGATGCACTCGTTATGAGCACCACCGTCGACATGGGGACGCCCCTGGCGCAGCAGATCATTGATGTGATCGCGCGTGAGGGGATGGTCGATCGCGCGAAGATCACGGCCGAGGCCACCCTCGAGGACCTCGGCCTGCAATCGATCGACATGGTGATGATCCTCAACGGCATCGAGGAAAAGTTCGACATCTACGTGCCGATGGACGAATCCATCCAGAAAATCGCCAATGTCGGCGACGTCGTCGACGTAGTGTCGGGCCTCGTCCAGGCGAGCGGCAAGCAAGGACAATCGGCTTGACCCATAAAGTAGCTGTTACCGGACTCGGGTGCATCTCCGCGCTGGGTCCGGACGTCGTCGCGTTCTGGGACGGCCTCAGCAACGGCCGCTGCGGCATCGGTCCGCTCGATCTGCCGGGCATCGAGGATCTGCACGTCAAGATCGGTGGCCAGGTCAAGGGCTTCGATCCGACCGCCCATTTCGCGTCAGCCAAGCTGGCGGCGTTGGACGCTTTTTCTCAGTTCGCCCTGGTCGCGGCGCGCGAGGCGGTCGCCAATGCCGGCCTGTCCGCCAGTGACATCGCCGGGCCGCGTACCGCCGTCATCGTCGGCACGGGCATCGGCGGCATCAGCACGCTCAATGACGCGTTCTACCAGCGCTACGGGCTGGGTAAGCGGCGCATCGACGCCGCGACCATCCCCAAGGCGATGCCCAACGCCGCCGCGAGTCACATTTCGATGGAATTCGGCGTCAACGGCCCTGCCTTCGCCGTGTGCAGCGCCTGCTCCTCGGCCAACCATGCCATGGGCATCGCCCTGGGGCTGGTGCGCGCCGGCGTTGTCGACCGCGCGATCACCGGCGGCAGCGAAGCCAATCTCAACTACGGCAACATCAACGCCTGGGAGGCGCTGAAGGTCCTGACGCCCAACGCCTGCCGCCCGTTCTCGCGCGGCCGCAACGGCATGTCGCTGGGCGACGGCGCCGGCATCATCGTGCTGGAGCGGATGGATCTGGCGAAGGCGCGCGGCGCCCAGATCCACGCCGAGATGGCCGGTGCGGGCTGCTCGGCCGACGCCGGCGATCTGCTGCGTCCCGACGCCAACGGCGCCGCGGCGGCGATCCGCAACGCATTGGCCGACGGCGGACTGGCGCCCGAGGACGTCGACTACGTCAACGCGCACGGCACCGGCACCCTGCTCAACGACCCGGTCGAGACGGCCGCGATCCGCGCTGCCTTCGGCGCGCACGCCGACAAGCTGGCAGTGTCGTCAACCAAGTCGATGCATGGCCACGGCTTGGGGGCCGCCGGCGCCATCGAGATGGTGGCCACGATCCTGGCGCTGAAGCATCAAGTGGCGCCGCCGACCGCGAACTGGCTCGAGCGCGACCCCAAGTGCGACCTCGACTACGTGCCCAATCAGGCGCGCGCCATGCCGATCCGCGCCGCGGTGTCGAACTCATTCGCCTTCGGCGGGCTGAACGCCGTGCTGGCGGTCAAGCGCGCGAGTTGAGCGCGCGATGAGCGACGCGGCCGCCGGGCCGCTGGCCACGGTCACCCTGCGCGTCGACGCCGCCGAGATCGACGCCTTCGCGGAGACACTCGGCATGCCGGCATCGCCCGTGCCGCCGACCTTCCCGATCCGTTTCCTCTTCCATCCTGAAATCCGCGCGGCACTCGCGATGTTCCTGCCCGCCGATGGCTCGCTGCCGATCCATGTCGGTCAGCGCTTCCGCTATCATCGACCGCTGACCGCCGGTGAAACACTGACCTGCGCCGTCAGCGCCACGCCGCCCGGCGGCGCCCGACCCTTCGCGCTGGTGCGCCTCGACGTGAGCGACGGGACAGGCGCGGCGGTCTGCCAGGCCGAAAGTGAGATCGCCATCGCCGCGCCCGGCTTCACCTGGGACAAGCTGAAATGAACCCGCCGCGTCCCGGTGAGAAGCTGGCCGCCGTGCCGATCGGCCCGCTCGATGGCGCCGCTATCGAGCGCTATGCCCGCGCGTCCGGCGACGATAACCCGGTGCATCTCGATCCCGCTGCCGCGGGCGCCATCGGTCTGCCAGATCGGATCGCCCACGGCATGCTGGTGATGGGCCGTCTATCGCGCCTCGCGCTCGGCTGGCGTTCCGACGCGGTCCTCGAGGCCTTCGAGTGCCGTTTCACCCGCCCCGTGCCGGCCGGCGCGGCGCTGACCGGCGATGGTCGCGTCGCCAAGGTCGACGCGCTGGCCGACGGTCACCGCGTCATCCTGCGCCTGCTGGCGCGCGACGCCGACGGCGCCATCGCGGCGATGGGCGAAGCCACCCTGCGCCTACCGGGCTGAGACGCGCGCGGCTAAGCCGCGTGCTGCGCCTCCTCGATGATATGCAGGAACTGCTCGGTGCAGGCGCGCCAGGAGAATTTCAGCGCCACCTCGCGGCAGCGCTCCGGCGCGATGGTCAGCGCCTTGCGGCAGGCCGCCGCCAG